>CEPZ01087466.1_pt1 | contig 21713 bp, 20 predicted proteins | sample 530461 | NCBI WGS metagenome assembly CEPZ01 (sample SAMEA2620106, study PRJEB7988) | marine metagenome | isolation source: saline water (ENVO:00002010), including
TTCAAGAGTGTTCAACATCTCTTTTAATTATCCTGCAAAGAGTTACATCAACCACGAACGTGGCGAGGGATTTCAACGTTTTCTAAATCTGTGACTGAAAAATTGGGCTGTCCTTTAGGAAACGGGATAGCCCATTTAGTGGAAGCATGAGACAATGCTGCCGTCAATGTGCTGAAATACTCTCCATATGGAGCATAGATTTCAACCTTCTTATCTTTAGGATACCGTTTAATACCAGCGAAAAATCTCTTTTTCAACTCTTTCGTACGAGCAGGGCCAACAACCACAAAATAATCACCGTCAGAAGTATAATCATGACCTTCCCAACGGCGATAAGCCCCTGGCAATTGCTTGTCAAAACGATCCTTCAACTTGACTGAACGTTCGTGATAATGCTCTTTCCAGTTAATGCCACGGTCTTTAATGCGTCGAGGACCAGCTTGTTTAGACAAGTTAAAAACCATATCAGTTCCTATTCAGTGTCGAAGAATACAACTTCGCCTAAACCGTCTGGCATAGGCAGATAAGTAATGTTCAATCTATTCATGTCAACTTCCTCGAAAAAGTCTTCCGTCGATGAAACCTTGATGAACGGGTTGTCAGATTCTGCCGCCTTGCGATATCTTTGCTTATGCTCTTCAGCCGCTTCGACAACATTCTCATAGACAATGTCCTGAATCATGTTTGCCTTATCCGTAATTGCATCTTCTCTGAACCTCAAGATACGCCATCCTGCACCAGCTAACTTGTTATCTCTCTCGTTGTCTCTTTGTTTCATCTCTGCATTCTCATGCCACATCTGCCCGTCAGCTTCAACACCAACACCAACTTGAGGATAAGCAAAGTCAATAAGGAATGGCTGTTGTTCTCCCGGAAGAGCGACCTTGTATTGAGCGAACAATCCATAAGGTATCGGTGAAGACTGAAGCATCTGAAGCATCTTTCGTTCCAATGATGTTAACTTAACAAGCTGGACTTGAGGAGACTGCTGTTCATCTCCGGGCGCAGTACCTTTACCTCTCTTGGAGATAAACGGAGGCTGACCACCAGCGGCTGCTCCCATGCCTCCGCCCATTCCTCCGCCAGGGGCTCCGCCCATGCCCATATCACCACCGGGGGCTCCACCCATACCCATGTCGCCGCCCATGCCCATGCCCATGCCCATGTCGCCACCGGGCGGGGGTCCTCCGAAGCCACTCATACCTCCCATACCTCCGCCCATTCCCATGTCGCCCATACCACCCTGACCCATAAGCCCGGCAGCACCTTGAACGATTTGTTCTTCTCTTATTCGCTGAATTTCTGTGTCGTAATCAAGATTCATTTCCTCAAGAATAGACTGAGCACTAACCATGCCCTTGTCATATCCTTGCATCATGATCTGAACTTTGTTGCTGTTATCTCGAAGGTTGAGGTCATTCCATTTGATGGTTGGATACAGGAATACTGATCTTCCCATCATGTTGGTTTCTTCTTCATCGATGAATCCCTGCATCATGGCGATAGGCAAGAACAGGTGTTTGTGTACCCATTCCGCCAATTGATCTCGCCATGAATCCAAACGACTGATCAAGATTTCAACACCAACTGCGGCAGAGTTGCCCTGAACAGTTATCTTGTCATTTCTCTTGGTGATAAATAGACCGTGAGGAATAGTGAAGCAATAAACTTTTCCGCTATAGTGTTCGGGATGGATCTCATTACCTTGATATTCTTGATCTCTTGAATCAAGAATAACATCGTTACCTTTTCTTCCTTTTGATAAACAAATGATATGTTGATCTTTTCTGGTAACAATTTCAGCCCCAAGTTGATTATACTTCCGTAACTTGTTTGCTTGTTTTGCAGTCTTTTTAGACCTCGATACGCTCCACCCACATTTGAACGCTATTTCTGAAATATCGTTCGATAGTTGGTCGCTAGAAGTGTAAGCAGTCCAATAACGGCCATTAGAGTCTCTCTTGTCGATACTTCCGTCACCCTCAAGATAGGATGAAAGCAAATGATCGAGATACTTAGATGACAGATTTTTCATCCATACAGGGATTTTCTTGTAGTAGGAATGCCTTCCGCAATTTTCAGACAGCCATTTCGCAAGTTCTGGTTTATATGTATTGACCCCCTGTTTTGTTTCATAACTGTTTTCAAACATGGAATCAAATAGGCATACTATATCATCCTTGCTTTCAGATTTTGACTGATGTATGACGACAGTAGTCAATTCCTGTTTTCTGCTTGCTCGCTTTTCTTCTGCTAACGATCCTTCAGCAACATACCATCCTACAAATTTGCAGAAATCAACCATATCATAGGTTTCGTCGCCAATTGTTATATAGGGAATATCATCCCCGTCGAATCCAGCAACCCTGGACTTAAAATAACTTCTTCTTTTCACATTGCGTGCTTCAATAAACTCATATTCATCATGATCTTTTTTCTTATTCCACATCCTATGGTTGGGAGTTACCAATATATCCACCATATTGTTCTTAAAATGGATCATCTCTCCGTCATGATCATAAACATGTTTTTCAATATAGTGATGATACTCGATCTCATCTGTTTCTGGATTGTAACAGGCTATCTTGTCTTTCTCGGTGATTTCATTCCAGTACTTAAATCCAGAGTCAGTCAACGTAAGAGTTTCTTCATCATGGCAGTTATATCCAGGAGCTTCGCCGTTAAGGATAGCTTGGTTAAGCATCAAACCGTCAAGTATTTCCTTGCCGATTTGTTCTAGTTCATTTGTAATGTTATGGATCTTGCCTGTATTCCCTTGAACAGTAACGTGACCATTACGCCTCGTAATAATCCACGTATTAGGAACCTTGACACAGTAGACCTTGCCGGAATAGTCCTCTCGCTTAATATGCTGTTCCCGAATATTGAACTTGGTCTCTGTTCTCTTTTCAGACCAGTATATTCTGTAAACAGGTCGGCAATTTTCGTTAGCCGGTTTCTCTTGTCCCGTCTTGGGCCAATAACCCATTTTCATACAGATCTCTGACCAGTCATCAGCCAACTGTTCCGACGTGGTAGCATAACCATAGCGGGGGGTCAGCATGTCGTTTCTTTCATAACCATCGCCAGCTACCATCGCATCGTAGAAAATACGCAATTTATCTTGCGGCAAATTCTTGATCCATCTCGGAATCTTCTTGTTCCAAGAATGTGAACCAAACTCTGTGGCGAGATATCTGGCTATCTTAGCACTATTGATTGTCATCAGGCAGTGTTTGCCGGCATTTCTCTGATCTTCAAATTCAGAGAAATTGGGATATACCTTGCCGACCGAATCCCTGATAGGTTGATAGTGTTCACTGGTTTTGTTCTGCCCGATACTGCAAGCTTGAATCTGCTTTTCTTTAACCAAATTCTTTCTGCGTTCTTCCTTGGCCCCGCCCTCGCTGATGTAATATCCCACAAACTCAAGATACTCATCAAGAGACAAATGCGATACAGGAGAATCTTGGTATGGCAAATCAGCAGGAATGCGTCCGGTCCAATCTACTTGCGACAGGAACTTGTCATCGTGTTGCACTTCCTGAGAATAGATCTCCATCATTTTGCCGCCTCGTTCAACCAGCATCCTGTGATTAGGCGTAACACAGATGTCTACGGAACGGGCGTCGAAATGGAACATCTTCAAAGTATCAGTAGATTCAAAATCGTACTCGTGATACTCTTGAATTTGTTGAAACTGCATTTCTTTGTTTTCGGCATTATATGTTGCCACGATCTCATTTTCGTCGATTTCGTAGAACTTTTTCCAGCCGTAAGTCGTTAGTATTTCAGTAGTTGCATCATGGCAGGCCCCGTACCATTCATAATCAAATGCATGGTGAGTAACAAGCGTTAAGTTCGGATCATTAGCAATCGTTGCCAATTGATTCTGAATGTCTGCGATATCGTCGTCGGTTGCTGGACGATCTTTTTCTCCAACCTTAACAACACGAATAGGTAAGATCATTCTTTCAGCCACTATCCAGTTCGCAGTCATTAGTTTTGTTTTATAGGCAAGAATCGTAAACAAACGACGAAGAATAGAAGTTCCAAACGTACCATATGGACTTGCGTTAAGTCTTATATGACTAACACTGCGATTAGACAATTGGATCGGGCGACCCATCTGAATCAAGTCAATGATATGAGGTGGAATCTTTTCGAAAACTTCGGCTGGCCAGCGTCTGCTGATAACTGACTTCAGTTCTTCGTCGGGAACCAAACTAATTGTCGGATCGTTGCCAAGGACCGCTCCTTGAGCATCTATGTAATCAGGGTTGAGGATTACGACACGATTGAATGTTCCATCTGGGTGGTTGCATTGATCGTTAGTATCAGTATCGATACCACCTCCATGACAATTTCTAGTAAAAACAGATCCTGCAACATAATTGTGATGTTCATCAACAGTCATGTTATAAACAACTGTATCCTGTTCTTCGTTATGCACTTCTTTTACTTTGAAGAAAATAGTATTATCTTCACGATGAGTGCCTTGCCCATTAGCTTTCTTTTCTTTTATTCTCCAGGATACCGTATAGCAATGACGCCTATTAATACCAAGCGAGTCTACGGATTCTTCTTTTTCACTAACAAAGCAAGAATGACCCAAAGATCCCAATAAAGAGATAAGATCAAAACACGCATTTCTACTTACTGTGGTTATAGAATGCTCATTCCTATCTTCTCTAACATGGCCATCTCCACTTAGATACGCATTCAAGAATGATTGCTTGGCTTCTTTAGACGCTCTCATGATAAACCATGGTATTCGTTTGTTTTCAGAACCATGTCCACACTGCTCATCAAGCCACGCCGAAACCTCTCTAGAATATCCAGATACAGTTAAAACAGTATCTTTCGCATGCCAGTGGGGTTTAAGTTCTAAGTCACACCCTAAATATTCCTTAGTTAAACCGGCTAATTTTTGACCAACTTCCTGCTCGGTTATCCCATTAAGAGAAAAACTAAGTGTCCTATTAGAATCAGTACTACCTTCAGCCACATACCACCCCATAAGGTGAGCAAATTCTTCGTCAACAGGTATAGTAAACACCTTGGACTGTTCTTTGTTCTTTTTGCGATATTTTCTTCCATCGAATGTAATTTTCTTCACATCATCCTTCAGAAAACCCATATATGGAGATGCAATATAATCTCCCGGTAGAATATTACGGGCTTCAATCTGTTGAGGATTATTCCAGTCCGCATATTTAACACGATTATCAGGGCGGTATTCTGGGCGTACTACATAATGTTTGTGAGTGTCGGTGCTTTCCAAATCAGGAAGTGACTGCATTTTTATACGAACCATTGCCCCATCATATTTTCTGGCCATCCTAGCCGTTACTGCTTTATATTCCCCCTCTATGGTAAGGACTTGATCTCCAATTTCAATGTCTTGTATCGGTTTGTTCCCCCCATCAGTCAATACCATAGTATTTCTTGGAAAACATTTTGGACATGTAATTTCCAAGAAAGGAAATACATCTCCAAGCAAAAAGTATTCATGAGCGATGTATCTAAGAATCTGCGACAGGTTAATATCTTTGATGAATTGTTCGAAGTATTTCAGAATGCGTCGGTTTTTACATTCAAGCGTGAACCCATTTAGTGGGAATTGTGCGTAGAAGTCTACACCTGCTGCAACTTTGGGTTCGTTCTCATAATAGAACCTTGCCCATTGATAAATTTCACGACGCTTGGATGCAATTTGCCAGTTCTGGGGAGTGTGCAGCGGCGAGAAAAACATTGGCTGCGTCATAATAACGTTTGACCCTGCTCCTAAAAGCTGAGCCGTCTTACTGAATGTATGTGAAATGGCGGTACTTTTGCCGAAAGAACTACCGCTATCATCTGAGGAAGAAACGATGCCTCCAGAGGCTATCGCCTTCAAACGTCGGATCTGTTCCGACCCATCTCCACTTGTGAAGCGCAATACCATAAGTCAATCAATCTCCTATTAACCATCAATGGCAAGTGCTTCGGCTGCATCTTTTGTTTCATCGTCTTGACGCCCACCATGAATGGGATCCCATGTCTTACTTATATCTCGACTTATTTGGGTATTTTCCCTTGATTGGGGGCGTGCGTTTTTCAAATCCTGTTCTTCACTTTCAATTTCAGGATTCACTTTAGGAATAGAATCCAACTGATCTTCTGCCAACGGATTCTTCTTTTTCCTCTTTGCTTCAATAAACCGTTTGGTTCTGGCGTCATACAATTCGCCAGAAGCAGCGACGGGAGCGTTTTTGCGTACAAACAGATCCTTAGGCACATATCGATTAGTTGCCTGACCGGGGGCATTCGGTTGATTGGGATGTATCTTGCCTGGCTCTAGAGTTTCGTCGCCCCTGATAGGCATGCCGCATTGACATACTGAACCGGGATTTTTGTCGTCTAGATTAGAACCGCAATGAGGACATGTGCGAACAGCGGAAGAAATGTCTTCGCCTCCGAATAGGTCCTTTTTAGGACGCCCACCGATAGCGTTGCCTTCTCCGCCTTGATTAAGGTAAGCTTCTTTTAGCTCACTTTTTTTTTTGACCCTTGAGCCTCTTTCCAGTTAAACGGTTCTCCGCTGGTTTGAGGACCATAGCCTCGCTCATCCTTTTCTCTCATGTCTTCGAGACGAGCTTCAGTTGAGGCGTATTCGGCCAAATAGGGCCTACGACGTTGCCCAGGCTTGAGTTGAATATTGTTAGTTTCAGGGATATTCTTATCAACCTCGAAACGTTTCTGAATGTATCCGCCAACCCATTCGCCGCTCTTATTGCGGTATGGGCGGCTGTACTTGTCCATGATCGTGGAACGCCAGATGTTTTCCCAGTCAATGTTCCAGACATCATCAACAACAAGACCGAAGCCTTTGTTACGTTCAATGATATGCCAATCGGAAACAGGCTGACGAAGGAACGGGTCGATCTTAGTCTGACCTGGACCCCATAGGAAAGCGTTGTCTAAAGTCTTGTGCTGAGCGGTCTTGCTCAAGTTGAACGACTTAGGCGAATCCGGCTTTTGCTTGTTCACCATGTCTTGAGCAATTTTCTTAATTGTGTCGTTTGGTGTTTGCATGGTTACTTTCTCTTGCATTTCAAAAGTGTCTCTATCGTTAGGTTGCTGAACTTTCAATGATTCTGACAAGGCGTAGTCGTACATTGCTTGGGCGATACGCATTCTGTCTTCTGAAGAATCTGGATCTGATGACCAATATTGATCCAACAACTTGCCCAGTACATCAGTTCTTTTATGCGTCGAACCTTCCATTTCGACTATTTCCTCTGGTCCGATATCTTTAATCAAAGCTGATCTTGCTTTTTCTGGTTCTGCACTTTTGCCCTCAAGCCAATCTCTAAGCTCGCTGGAATCATTGAATGGGACCGGCTCATCTTGCATAAACTGATCTTGTTCCAACGCATCAACTGCTGGCTGCTCTTGTGCGGAGATGTCGTCGCCGATTCCGTACATAGGATTTTCACCCTGAGCCCGCTTCAGGTTGAATGACTTTCTAGATGCCGTTGCCGCTGGTTGCATAGGTTGTATTGGAACTATTTGTTCCACATCTCCTTGTTGAACATTTTGAGCATTCACAAACTGCTGTACTGCCTGCACGATAAACTGCTCATACTTAACCGGATTCGTCGTCACTCCTGGAGGAGCATTGTCCAAAAGTTCTCTAACATTTTCCACAATGTTTTGTACGTCTGATGGTGTTATCGTCGCCTGCATTTGGGACCCAAGGGTCCTGACTTTTTCAGCAATATACTTGGGATCGAACGGGCCTGTAGCCGGTGTCTGCCCTGGCGTTGTTGCAGGGTTTACATTCGAAGGAGCTACATATCCAGTTTTCGTCCCATAGGTTTTCATTTATCCTCCTGTCCAACGAGTCCGTCGAACAGTTGACTAGTCATGTTTTTTGTAGTTACAGGACCGCTTGCCATTCTGTCCTTTTTACCACGTTGTTCTCGCCTTGCATCAACTGCAAGCTCGCCTTCAGTCTTCTCTGGAACTTCGTTAAAGTCCATATTGCCAGCCAATACATCAAATACGCTGATCTGAGATGGACCGGTTCTGCGGCTTTCTTTACCAAGAGCAGGACTGGCGGGAGCGATGCTGGATGGATTTCGAACATCAGTCGAAGCTTCAATTTCGCTGATTTCGTTTTGTTCTTGTACTTTTGCTTCTGCCCTGCGGTCTGAAATCTTCCTCTTACTATCTTCTACCTGTTCCTTACTGGTTGGCTGTTCGGCCAGACGCTGTAGTTGTCCAGAGTCCCAGATCGAGTTGCCAAGACCGACGCCCATCTCTCTTTTGGTTTCGCCATAGTGAGAGACGTTGCCGTCGTTGATTCTGCCAATGCTCGAAGCTTGAGACATGGCATTTTGATGACCGGAGCTTTGATCGAAACGATGAGGTCTTTGCGATTCCGCATCGGTTTCAGGACTGGCCTTCTTATCAGGAGCAGGAACCTCATTATCCAGGAATGGAATCATATTCTCCATAGCTGCTTTATGAGGATTTCCTGTTCTCTGAGGAACAAGTTCAATCTTCTCCGGTGGTCGGGCGTTATATTTCTCGTCGATGGCTTGCACCTCTTCGGCGAGTTTTTCGTAATCAGCTTCTAGGAAGCCAATCTTTTTCTCTCCAGATGTTCTATGCATTTTTTTCTCCCAGCGATTTGAGTATTTTGATGATCATTTGGCTTTTATTCTCCTTGATCATCTCTTTGAAGGAAGCGGCTTCGGGCTTAAGGCTGTTGTCGCTACCCTTCGGGGTGCCATATACCTCATCGAGTACATCTTGTTGAACAAGCTGCTCCTCATCTTGAGGATTCGATGATGTGAAGTCGAGTTCCACCTCTTTATTAGATCGACGGAATTTGAGAAAGTGCATTCCTGCGGTTGACTCGATGCCTTTGACTAGGCCCTTGAGTTTACTTTTAGGAATAGCTTCTCCCGTATTTCCCATAGAGTCGGGGATTTTAACCTTGATGGTTGATTCCCCGTCTGCCGATCCTTCTTCAGTTACAAATTGAGACTTGAATTCATGAAGACGTCTTGGTTCAAATCCCATCTGAGTAAGAAAGTCAAACACGACCTTAGTAATATTGGCATCTCCCGGCTCTTCAGCTTCTTCCTCACGTAACTCATGATCAACCTCATTACTGAGTTGATCTAGTTCAACAGCATCGGTATCCTCGGCAACACCAACCCCGCCTTCGCCATCGTAGGGGACAGCTTCCTGCTGGGGTTGAACCATAGGATCGTTGAATTGCTGAGCGAACACCGAACGCAGTTTACCGCTGGGGACGATAGCCATAGTTTATCTCCGAAAGACGTAGTACAATTATTTGTTTTGCAACATTGCGTCTACGTAAGCATCGGGATACAAGTTGCCCCAATACGTTCGAAGTCTGGTCTTCTCCTCATCGGTAAGGTTAGCGATCTTCTTGAAACGTCCTGAGGACAGTTTCTTCTGATCGTCAGCCTCTTCGTCGATGCGATCAGTACCAGGTCCTTGGACGAGATTTTCTTCAGCCTTGGGCTGACCGCTGTCCGGACCTTCTTCGTCTTCCTTCGACTCGGCTTCCTTGGTTTCGCCTTCAGCTTCGGCTTCGCATGGCTTGCAGGCTTTCCCACATTCCTTGCAGTTTCCGTCGTCATCGGTGTCAGTGCAGCCACATTCGCATGCAGCCAACTTAACCTCTGCGTCTGCCGAAGCTTCCTTGTCATCTTCATCTTTGTCATCTTTGTCATCTTTTTCGTCTTTCTTACCGAAGGGTTCTGCCTTCTTGTCGCCGAAGTTTTCGACGCCTGCGGCTTCCTTTTCCTTATGGGGCTTAGGTGTAGATTCGCCCTCTTGGTGGAGGGGCTCTACATCAAGCTGACCACTGGAATCGGCCTCATCATCTTCAGCGGCTTGCTTAGGATGGTCATTGGCCTGAGCGGTTTTGACTTCCTGCTTCGGTTGGGTAAGCTTTTCAACGTAATCGTTGAATGAAATACCCTTTCCAACGTGGATCGAGTTCGTAACGAACTTGGGTAGCGACATATCTCTTTCTCCTATTGAAAGAAAAGAACTTTACATAAGTTCTGTTTATTTATGGAGTCTATACCGAAACTCCTTTGACTTTTTTAAGGAATTTTGCAGCAGAAGCCTTTTTACGAAGGTCCTGAGTACTTGCTACAACCTCTTGATCGGAAAATTGGGTTTGATATCTTTTGCCGGTTTGTTCGTCTGGAGCACCCTGCATCATCCCTAATATTTGATCTTTTAACGTCAACAGAATTGGACCACACAAACCCTTTTTTGCGGGATCTGAGCAAAAATCTTGTAACACTTTAACAAAACTTCCTCCAAACTGTTTGGGATTTCTCACCAGTTCCCTAGTCATTAATTTTTCAATACCCTCATTAGGGCTCTTTTCGTCTTCCTCAGCAACTGGCTGTTGCTCAGCATCAGGCTTCCTATCATTGCCTACGTCGGTATCTTGATTGTCAGGGACCTGATCTTGATCAACATCTGCCTTAGGATCAACGGCTGGAGCATCTTGGATACCTAGTCCCTTCCGAATGGTAACTAGTTCTTGTGGATTTTGAGTTATTCGGGTATAAACTTGTTCTAAGAATTGCTTCTTAGTGGCTTCATCGACTAAAGCATAACTTTGGCTAAGATCATTGTTAAATGCCGTCTTGGTATAAGGTCTAGATGAATTTGCAGCAGCAGATCTTGACAATCTTGCAATAAAATGTTCCTTAACTTCAGGATGGCTATTGATAAAGTTAACCAAAGTATTGATATCGGCATTGTTTATTTTCGTTATTTCTGATTGGTTGAGTCCGCCACTTGGTGCTCCTTGCTGCTTACCAGGCGCAGCTTGAGGACCGGCTTTAGGGTCAGCTTGAGGAGCAGCCTGAGGAGCAGCCTGAGGAGAAGCTTGGGGAGCAGCCTGAGGATCAGCTTGAGCCTTATTCAATGCGCTAAGAACGCCTTGGATACCACTCACAATCTGATCCAATCTTCCGCCTCGCCCCAAACCTTTGTTGACCTGTTTACCATCAATGGGACCAACTCTTTGATTCAAATACTGCATTGCACTATTAAGGAGATTCTGAGCCTCCTGATTGTTGCCCAAAGATATGCCTTGCAATTTTTTAACCTCTTCCTCAAGCTCTACCATGATGCTGTTAAAATCAGCAGAAAATTGAGTAGCTTGCTGAACTTGATTATTAGTGTCAAACCCACCTTGAGGAACCGTGCTTCTTACTTTTTGCAACTTATTAATAGTGTTTTGCAATCTACTTGCTATGTATTTTGTTTTCTGGAATACGCCTTGGAATTTATCCTTCACGCCTCCTAAGAAGCCGCCTCTATCTCCTATTTCTGCTTCATGAACAAGATGATTAGCGATATCAACTGCCTTCGCACTCATCTGTTCTTGACCAGCTTCTTTAAGGCTTTCGGCAACATGCATCATACGATCTGCATTATCGATCAAAGCGACGGAATATCGCTCCATGCCCTCTTGTAAAGATTCGTGTACCGCATTTTCAAAAGGCATTCCCGCATCAATGTTCTTAGCAACAGCATATCTAAACACCTGCTCTTCATGATCAACCATCTCTTTGTTTTCAGCCGTCTTGACGAAAGAGTTCTCGTCCGCATACTTGTTCCATGCGGCGTCATCGTTGTTGATAGCTTCCGTATATTCTTCTTGGCATTCCCACCAGATGTCATGCACAGGTCGCTTGGGTTCACTCGCCCGTTTCTGACGATAACAATTCTGCCAGCATCGGCTGTTGCGAATCCAATATCCTTGAGCACCAACGTATTGGGCCTTCTTAACCCAAAGCGTTCTCTCGGCGACCTTGTCTACATTAGCCGCAAGCTTGGAAAGAGAAGCTCCCTCCATCTCGTTGGCTAGTTGCGACAATTCTTGAATAACATTTTCCATTGCGGTTCCCCTGTCATTTGACGGCAAACTTAGGTTCAAACCTGTCGCCCATAAACATGTGGTACATTATGTTCGGGACGATGAAGGCTCTAATATCTCCTGCCGTTCTATCAAACGTAACCAGAATCTGGTTACCTGTAGTTTTTGCAAAAAACTCTCCATGCGGTTCTACTTCTCTCTCTACCGTCACTCCACCCTTCGTCTGGTAGTAGATCTTGACGGCTTCCTGATTCTGTTCTGCCCAAGCAATTGCTTCAGCAGAGTTTTCAAAATCTGGATAGTCTTTGTCAGCTTCTGGTACGTCGGCTTCCGGGTCATGTGCCGGAACGGGTTCTTCGATGGGTGGCGTCTCTATCGTTGCTTCTGGAACTTCTTGTATATCCGGGAGTTCTTCTTCTCCCAAATTGTCTTCTAACACTCCGTCAAATTGGTCTTTACGAAAAATGGGTAGTTTTTCGTTCAACCAGTTGAAAAAACGAGACGATTTGTCTTTAAGCCAATCCTTTACTCCGGATTGCTTCTCCAAACGGCTCGCTAATCTAGCGACATCTCCTACATATCCGTGCGTATAAAACGTCCTCATCTAACTCTATCACCCTTAAGCTTATAGGAAACGTATCGCTATTCCTTCTTTTTGAAGTTCAAAGTGCCTTTCTTATTCTCCTTATTTACTTCTCCCAACTCGACCGCATCGCCTGCTTTAATGCCATGACGTTCAAAGAATCCTTGATTGGCTTCAATAGCAGCACGACAAGGACAGTCACTGGATACGGTTCTTTTGTCGAATCTATCTATCTTGGATATCTTCTGGATCTCCCCGCTTTCGCCGATAAAGGCAATATCCAAGGGGATATAGGTATTCATTCCCCAAAAGTTAAGAACCTGATCACCGCCGAATACGAACAGCATACCCTCATCGTTTGCTAACGATTGACGGTACATTAAACCCCTCTCTTGGCTTGACGGAGTGTTCGCTATTTCGACCTTCAATTTCATCCCCTCACCTCATGCCGAAAACCTTTTCTGCTCATGTTGTAAGTAAAGTCTTCCAACTCGTCTTCCGGGACGATAAAATAAACTGCTGCATTAGAGCTTCTTACATCATCCAAAGTAGCTCTCGTATTGTTGTAATTCTGGTACTCCTCGAACCATTGGTTGATTTCATCCATATTGCTTTTCGGTACGGTTTTTACTTCATACAGATCTTCGACTGTTGGCATCATGCGATAATTACGAGTGTAGGGGTCAAACATGTACTTCATTTTTATCTGACCACCCCTGAATCGCCACATGCGTTTGATTTCAGAATCGTAATACGACAGATCTCTCTCTACACGTTCCTTAACTCTGTTGTTAGACGAATCTACATGGACTACGACATCTATCATTTGAATTGCCCCCACCAAAGATCTTCAGTTTTTTGAGCGATCTTTGCCTTTTTGACGGTCTTAATCTTGGTGTTAGCCAACGCCTGTTGGTAATTGACTTCAACCTGAATCTTGTCTAAAGAAGAAGAGTCGTCACCTAAGATCATGACTTTGATGACATCGGTTCCCTTCTTGGTTATTTCGATACGATCACCGATAGCCCGAACAAGATCTGCCTTCTCTAATGACTCAACATCGGATGCAGAAACTGTTACAGGACGACGATAGGACTTTTCGCTAATGCGATTGTTTTCATCTCTCCATATGGAGAATAGCTTGCGAGCGGTTGACTGGGGTATGGTTTCTTTCTGATGTATTTGGAACATGACGCCAGGCATTTGCGGCAAAAGATAATCAAGCAATGATTGAGCATGTTTTTTCATAGGACGCATAGTTAATTCCCCGTAAGCAATTTTCTTTCTGCGTATGGAGATTCGTTTCCTCTGTCGTACCAACTGAATGGTTCGTTCCTAAGCTCCCTCCAATAATGGCCTTCACCATTAGCCGTCATCGAACTCCATATCATTGTCTTTACTTCTATCTTCGTGCAACCAATTCCTGTCCATTTCCCACCCGTCAATATGCTTTTCTAAATAATGCAGATGTTTATGGCAATTACCACACAGCACAACACACTTATTGATTTCTCTTAGAATAGCTGTCCAACCATAACCTTGATTTACAGAATTTGCTATCCCGAACTTCTTCTGAGATGGATCAATATGATGAAATTCCAAGCAGAACCATCTGATTTCTCCACACTTTTGACAACAGGCAGACTTCTTATAATCGATGATTTGCATCCTCTTTTGCTTCTTCCTGAACCTGTCCTTCTCGTTAACTTTACTGCGATTATTCTCTCTGTATCTTTTGCTTGTTTCTGCTTCACGCTTTTTGTTGCGTTTTTTATGGTTCCTGTTATAGTACCTTTTGTTGGTCAGCCTACTGCGACGGCGTTTTTCCTTTTCCACGCATTCTTCTTGGCTACAACATTGTGCTTTATATAGTTTGCTAAAAGTATGCTTGGCACCGCAATGCCTACAAGTACATCTTTGATCGTATCTATCTTGCTGTTTCTTGTGTTGGTCGGCTTTTCTCCATAACTTAGAACAGTCATCGCTACAGTAAATCCTGTGCTTATGGCTACTTATAAACTCTTTCTTACAATACTTACACTCCTTGTGTCCATCCTTAACAGACATAAAACAACCCTCCAAATATAGATTACACACAATCTAATTCGAAGGGCATCCGAAAACACCTCTTTATTTTAAGCATAATTTTTTGAACTATTTGGATAATCAATTTCCCGTAAGCAACTTTCTTTCTGCATACGGGGACTCTGAGGCCCTGTCATACCAACTAAATGGTTCGTTCCTAAGTTCCCTCCAATAATGGCCTTCACCTATCCTTCCATCGTTGTTATAGTTCTCAAGACCTCTTCGATATCTACGCTGACGACGAATATCTCTGTCTCTACCTCTAACTTCCTCATCGATAGATGACCATGGAAATGTTCTTTCCAACAAAGGTAGATCAAGATTAGCCCAAGGACCGGAAATGCCCCTGGCCATTTTGATGTTCATGCGATCAATAAGACGAGGACCAAGACTTGCGAATCTCAAAAGCTTAATGACATATTGAAGACGACAGATGGATCTAAACACCCAGTCGATAGATATCTTGTAATTAGGAACAGAATGAATAGTGTAATTTGGGTAAACAGATAAGTCTTGATTCAAGGCGTCTTGGACAAGATTAGTTAGAACCGAATCGTCAAGATCCTCAAACATCCTGCTCATCTTGGCAAGATCTTTCAGAGCACACACGAACATGGCAGTAGAGCCAGCGTCCGAGACGTTATCTCCTCGATCTTGGAGAACATCGGCCATATCGCCCCATAGTTCTCCGAACAGTTTTTTCCTAATTGCAATTTGCCCTTGAATTTGCTTAGCAGCAGGAATAACGGGCGCAGTTTCTAACTGACCATCCTTGTTCTTGAATTGACAAGTCTTGGAATCAATCAGGCGAATGCCATAGAAAGCAAGTTCTTTCTTTAGGGTATCCCAAACTTCAGCCATTATTCAATTTCGCTGTTGTTCCTGGCGAGACGAGAGTGCTGAGATAATCTTTCCGCATCCTGCTCGTGGTCAACAAACGAAATTGCATCAGGGTCGGCAAGCCCGGTATCGATCATATCGATTGGACCAGACTCGTTTGGTAACTCTACTAGAACTTCACCGCCATCAGCGGTAGGAGCAGGTCGTCTTCGCCCAACAGGCGACAATCCTTTCGCCTTTGGTTTCGCTTTTTCAGAGCCTGCTACCTTTGTTGTTTTATTAGAGACTTTTTTTTTGACTGGTCCTGATTTCTTCTTCTTAGGCTTTGGGCCGGGCTTTTTCTTGGGTCCAGGCTTCTTGCCTGACTTCTTCCTTCGTGATTTAATCTTCTTCTTCGGTCTCTCTTCTTCAGGTTCTTCGTCAGATGGTTCCTCAGTAAAATCGATATTGCCCACCTTGACGCCCTCAACTGAAGACTTAACGAATCCTTCATCTTGACGATTTGTTTGCTGACCTGTGGCTTCCATGCTCTCGTCAATATCCAGATTCTTTCGATGATGAGGATCCCATGACTGCATCGTGGTATCCGGATCGTCGTCATCTGATTCAACCGGCTCTACGTTCTTAACGTTTGCCTTTTTCTTACTCTTTTTCTTTTTGGGGGCCTCTTCAACCGTTGCTTCTTCTGCCTCTTCTACCTGAGGGACGCCTTCGGCGTCATATACAACGACCAGATTACGCTCGATAGCCTGCTGAAGATGGTCGTCATGAAGTAAATCTGAAGTGATATATCCTGACGATCCTGTAGTGATGTTAAGTCCGACGCTCCCGATAGAGATGGGACCTCCACTGATGTTGCTTACTCTGTGTACGATCTTGGATGGAGGCTTTACTTCTGGAGCTTTGCCTACGAGTTTTAAAAGACCCTTCTTGATAGCCATCTGAACATCGTCTGTATAAAACTCTTCATCGCTAACATCAACCTCTGTCTTGGCAACAAGATTGCGAGGAATAGAGGGGAGCATAAGCTCTCCCTTGAAGGATTCCGGTACTCTAAGTTTAGGCATGGTATTTTACCCTCTAAAGTTGACTTTGGACTCTGCCAAATATATCGACAGATTTACCCCGATTTCGCCTGTGAACTCTGCTGGCCGCAGATTGCTCATTAAGGTCGCCTCGGGGACTTACTCCTCGGTCCAAGTCTCTTTGAGGGTTCTGGTCATTAACGTCAGCCAACCAATTGCTGTCGATTCCTTCTTCTGAAACATTTTGATCGCCTTCGTGTTCTCTGAATATGTCTCTCTTATTCTTCTGCTGCTCTTTTCTATCATCTAAATCTGTTTCTGTTCCGTAAAAATCTCCGCCTATAACAGAGTCATCACGATCTTTAGGTCCAAATGCACTCTCTCCCATACCTCCTTCATCGCCCGGTCTGACTCGATGGAGATTTTTCTTCTTATACGGGTCAGTGCGGTTGGGGCTATCGGGATCATCTATGGTAGGCGTAAGAGTTCCTCGATAGGAAATCTTCATGAGCGAGCCGCCACATAGAGAACAGCCTTGAGATGCTAGTTTGAAATTGGTTTCACGACCACAATGATCGCAGATAAATGCAACCTGATTATTGAATTGATTCAGGTTGAATGTTTGCGACAATTGTTACTCTCCAGGCATTGAGAATTCAAGTTCGTCAATAGGGATGACTGCCGATGGAGTCATCGGTCCAGCTATTGCTGATTTAGCTTCGTCTTCTACTTCACCTTCCTCATCAGCCTCTTCTTGCTCTTCTCCATCTCTCATTTCTGCCATTGCATCTTCGAATGATTCATTTCTGCCGAATTCTTCCAGATCATCCGGTTCATAGGCTACGGCATCCTCTTCTCCCCATTCTGCGAAGATCTTCTTCTTTCCATCTTCAATTTCAGCCAAAATCTTGATCTCTTGTTCATTTAGATCTCTACCGGCATTAGCAGCTACGGCATAAACATGGAAGATCATGGCGTCTGCATCCTTCAGAGAAGCCATAATCATCTCAGGGATTTTGTCCTTTTTATTCTGGGCCTTATCGTTGTCCGCTCTGTCTACAGAAACAGGATAAGTCTTATCAAGACCCTTCATGCGACTAGGTTGGTTATGCAACTGACTCCCTTGCTCGGGCACATTTTTGGGCACTCTCGTTCTCTTCTCATCAAGTTGTTGACCAACAGAATTGCTCTGAAGAGGAGTCTTGTCCTGATCTCCCTTTTGAGCTTGACGGAAAGCTTTGAGTTTTTCTTGGAAGAAAGCTTCGGCCAAGATATCCAGCGGCTTAGCGTCCACATCCCAGTATTTGCTCAAACGTCTTTCGTTATAGCCCTTCTTAGCACTGTCCATAGAAGCTTCGGTTGTCTCTTCGTACGTACCGGTTCGAGCCTCTTCAAGCTGGCCTTGGTACAGAACGGTATTGTCTTTGTTCTTACGATTCTTGCTCAACATCCAGTCGATGTTGCCAGGATCGGTTTCTGTATGCCATCCTCTTTCGTCTCGATTATCTATGAGATTATTCTCTGGAGACTTAGGGTTGTCTTCGGCATGTTTCTTTAGGTTAAAGGCCATAGTTAAAGGCTCCCTTATGCTTAGCTCTTATTATCTTTGGCTAGGAGGATACAAATTCCTTCTTTCCATCATACGAGTTACTTGTTTTGCTCCGCCCACGGCTACGCCAGATCCTATCTGCCACATCTGATTGCCGCCGCTGGGGACGACGCCAGTTTCTACTATCCTGCCATGAGGCAAACGATGGATAGCGCTGGCGATAGTATTCCAAACGGCCCCGGCAAGAGCGTCACATCCGTCATCTGTTGTCACGCCGTCCTTGTTTTGGGGCGGATAAACCTTGAATCCAGTCGAGTCATACTTACGCTGCAAATGAAGCATTTCGTTCCTCAACTGTTCGCAGGCCCTGTCCGTTCGTGGGATATGAAGACGACCGGAGTTAATCATGTGCTCAAGTTCTTTATAGATCGTCATCTTATATTTTCTTGTATATTTCATTTCCTTTGCTCTGAGCCCTGCCTTCCTCATTTTCTGAATACTGGCAGCAGAGTTCATTTGGTCATAGGTTACCAAACCAAGATAGAACCTTCGCTTCAGACCTATTACATAGTTATCTATCTCTTCAATAGATATTGGTGTATCATCATCTGGTTGCCAAAACTTAACATGATCAACAACCACAACAGGCTCAGCCCGTTTGGTTTCCGGATTAATTGCATTCTCCCTATGCGTAATAACCAGCGCATAGTTATTGCTTGATGTAGCGGGGTCAAGATGAGCGAAATATATCTTACCTGGTTCTCCAATTGTTCTGTTATTAAGTTCCGGGAACTTAAAGCACGATTCAACCGAGTCTCTATCAAAACAACTTTCACCAGCAGTACCTGAGAACATGGCTCCGAATTCCATCTGGAACTCTTCATCATTCATTTCTGAGTTAGCCTCTAACAGCGAGTATTTCGTCTGTTGAGTATTAACGTCCCAAGTAGGAAGGCGACACATCAATCGATGCTTGATGTTATGGGCATTCTCATACATGTCCCAGAAAACACCTTCCTTACCTCTGGGGGATGAGATGGATAGAATCTTACTGTCGAATATTCGGTTTATCTTCTGATTGCCTTCGTCGTCTAAAATAGGGTTATTATTCTCGTCGAACATCTCGAAGTTACGTCCATACGTATTCAATGAAGGAGTTAAAGCCGAAAGAATACGCTCACCCGATGACGAGCTTCCGGTACTCTTGTAAGATGCAACTTCGTCAAGAATAAGAACGAACACACCCTTACCCAACAAGCCGTCAGAGTTACTATTGCCGACTTCGATAACAACCGACCCCTTCTTGGGTGGCAGTCTTTGTTCATTCATCTGTTTGTTGAATTCGACATCGGAAGGAGTTAGTAGATAAATAGCCCCCTCTTCAACGCCTTCTGGTCCTATCTTGTCTTTGAAGTAAGGACTAAGCATTAGTTTATCACGAATTTCTTGGAATGCAATACGAGCCTGATGCCTTGCTGAAGCAACGGTAAGAATACTGATTGGCATACCAGAAGCGATGTTATACAAAGCATATGGATCCCCGCCTTCGCACTCCAATAATCTCAATGCCTCATATAGAGCAATGATACTGATGAGGAAGTCTTTTCCTGAACGACGCCCCCAACACAGAACAAGCTCTCTAAAGATATCTTCGGAACCGTATTTGCCAAGGATGTCTCCGTTCTCTACCCATTCGTTTTCCTTTGCCTGGAATAGACCCAAACGTTCGCACATTTCGATCTCTTCAGGATCCAGTTTTAGGGTCTCGTTGCCCATCGATCCTCTGTAGAAAACCTTGAGGATCATTTTCTGGACAGGATAAAGCAAAACAGGACTTGGTCGATGCGGCAAACCTAAATAAAACGGATCTTCCACAAATGTAATGATATCAGGAATATAGCCTCCGCCTTCGCCTGAAGTAATCTCATTTTTCAGGTCGGAAAGCAATGAGTTAACAGATTCTATTTCAGCAGATTTCTTCTTGCGGGCCATAAAACAGTCCTTGTCAAAACTTTCGTTACAACATATGTGTTCAACAAAAGTTAGAGAACTACTCTATATTTCCAGCATTAATTTCGTATCCTGCCGTCGCAGACAGGGTAGCGAACGTTTGCGGGACCAATATACTGTTGTCTGAAAGAAAGGTATTTACATCGCCATAATGATGCACGATATGGACTTGAAGAGCCTCAATTAAGCTTAGCACCGTTTGGGCTTGAACGTATTCTCTTGTTATGGTCTGGCCCAATTTCTCAAGACCTCGATCAAGATTGGTTCTTTCGATATCGGTCGCAGTTAAACTAGACGTAGCGATAGTATTACGCATGGCGGTTACTCTACCACCCGCACTAACTGAGGCATCTTCTGCCTCTGCTATCGATGAAACGATCACGCTATATTCGCTAGAACTAATCATGTATACACAATATCGTTTAATGAGGTATAGTCATACCAAATGCCGCTAGAATCTCTTTGACGATAACGAACATAATATTCTTGACCCCTTACTAGATACTCATCATCCTGACTGATGTATCTCACTATCTTGCCAACAAAACCAGACTGAACCCCACCCGCTGGCATGTCAATAAACTCATCATCATCTTCCTCAACCATCCATCCTTCTTGCGACGAAAGGCTGTTGGCGGTGACAGTAATGTCCGAAAAATCCGATTCGGTAGAAATGTCAATCTGGAAATGGTAGTTCGTAAATGCAACCGCTTCGTCTGAGATTGTAAACTCAAGATCCCAGAACCCTTCGTCCAATACATTGACAGATGAGATGTCGGCAAAAGCTTCGTTTAGATTTTTCAGCAGAACACTAACTTTGAATTCACGATCTGTTAGATATTCATCCAGTGTCTTGAACAGGCTGGTAATGCTTTCCGTCTTGAAGAAATTGACAGGAAATCTGAAAAACGCTCCAGCAAACGGATTGAACAACGCAGTTATTCTTTCCGAATTATTGTGTCCAATCAAATCATTGACTCTTGACATCATGTCAACTGCCGTGGCGACATCTGTTGAAGAAATAACCGTATTCCTTACATTTGATACAGCATCAGATCTTACGTTCATATATGCTACAGAACGTGCAAAGTCTCCAGATATTAATCTCCACATTTCGTCTTCGCCTATCTTTGTTTCATCTTCAGCAACTGCATCAGGTTTAGGGAAGTCAAACGTAACCAACGGATCTCCAAAGAACGTTAGCGTCCAATCGACATGAGGAACGCTGAATATATACGCCTCGCCAATTGTCGCCCCTCTTCGCAAAGCTTCAAAGAAAGGTTTAGGTCTAAGGAATCCGTCTATCGTTGGATTAGACATAGCTCCAGCCAAGCCGCTGTATCCGGCAGATATAGCCAACGGGACCCATCGCCCTTCTGTTGTGGATCTAACCAAACCGGCGGCGTTATAATCTGCATTGTAGAAAAACGCACGTTTCGTATTGGTTACCTTGAAGAACGAAGAAGTAGTCCTGTCAGTAAACCATGACCACACAAACGAATCTCCCTCAACCGAAGGAAGCACAGAATCAAAGTATGGATCTATGAACTGAGTTGTAAAGACATCAAGATTAAGACTACCAAGAGTTGAGTTTAGGAATCCGACCAGATCATCGGTATACCTATCTGCATCAGGCCCCGCCCGATCAGAGTAGGGATCAATGTAGAATTTACCATTAACGATAAC
>CEPZ01065426.1_pt1 | contig 21552 bp, 20 predicted proteins | sample 530461 | NCBI WGS metagenome assembly CEPZ01 (sample SAMEA2620106, study PRJEB7988) | marine metagenome | isolation source: saline water (ENVO:00002010), including
GCAGGATAGGTGCCGTACACCTTCTTCAAATAGAGGAAGTCTCCTCCAATATCAGGAAATTCCGTGGAAAGTTCAGCAATAGCCAGAGCCCCCAGGGTAGCCATGATACCTCCTACAATCCACGCCATGATGAGCCAAGAGCCATCTGGGACCGGTGCAGCGGCATAGCCTGAAAGGAGAAAAATAGCCGAGCCAATAATGTTACCCGCCACCATGTTGGTGGCATCAAACGTCCTGACAACACGTTTTGATAAATTCGCCATTATCTCTGAGAGAACTTATCCGTGGTAAGCGGTCACTGCCAAGGCGTCATATATCTGATAACGGGCAACAGTTTCAAATGATGACAGCGTATCGACAGTTACCTTCGATTTGAGTCCATGAGCGCCAAAGACACCCAAGGCAACAGCGAGGAAACCGAAGAAAGTACCGGTGTCAATCCTTGTAAACGGTTTCACTGGTATATTGGAAAATTATTCAACCCGAGGTAGGGTGAGTCCGGCTTATTCCCCGTTTCGCTGGTAAACAGTCCGAATGGGGAACGGAATCTCGATCCCTTCTTCCTTGAACCGTTTGTGAAGCCGCTTGATGAACTGATGGGTCACTGCCCACTGGCCACCGTAATCATTGGAGCCTATGGAAACCCTGAAGTCGATACTGGACTCACCAAAATTGATAAAAGTGATGCTCGGCTCATAGTTCTTGTCGGCCCCTTCCACATTGGATTTGACCTCATCGGCCACCTCCAGCACTACCCGCTCCACATGATCAAGATCGCTGTCGTAGCTGACGCCGCAGGCGATCCTTGCCACCAAGAGTTTCACAGGCACATCAAAGTTGGTCATAATTGCTGTAGAAAGTCTGGCGTTGGGGATCACAACTGTATTGTTTCGGCGATCCTGAATAATGGTGTTCCGCCAGGTAATGTTCTGAACGGTCCCTTTATGCAAAGTATCTAGTTCCACTAGATCACCTGGCACCACCTTCCTGGAAAGTAATATATGCAACCCGGCAAACAGGTCAGACAGCGTATCTTTCAGCGCCAGTGATATGGCAAGACCTCCCACGCCTAAGGCTGTGAGCACCGGCGTAATGGAAATTCCCAGCGTTTGGAAAATGACCAGCATGCCAACAGTCATAATCATAATACGAGCTAGGTTGGAGAACATGGTAGTGGATGGGAAATCTTCATTACTTTCAGCAAAGATTTCCAGTAAACCTACCGCTATGCGCGAAAGTGCAAGAGTAATAGACAGTACAAAAAAGATCATTATCACTGTCTGAATTGTCCCCATAAGCTCTTCACCTAAGGATAAACGGTTCACCGCCAAGTATACACCGCCAAGTGCAAACCACAGTATGGTAGATGACTCTACAGCATCTAAGACCACATTGTCACCTTTCCAGCTTGTCTTTTCGGCAACCTTCTTAAGACGATTGTGGATATACTTCTTGAATATCCACCCAACAAAGGCAGCACCAAGAACAAAACCAAGTGCGATCAGAGGATCCTTGTAAGAATGTAGGTCAAAAGGCATGAGTCGTTACCCTGGCGAATTTACAATTGAAGCAAATTTTCTAAGAAGGAATCTTTGGCTCTTTCTTCCGCGACCATATGGGTTCACCTTTCACACTAACCGTCTCATGTTTAAAACTACCCTTCTTATTATACACCCGCTCAAAAATAATTCTGTTTCGGACGTAGAACTGTACCACTGCTAGAAGCCCGTTCTGGTGCCACTGCAGTTCAGCACCGTGCTTTTTATCACCGATAAAATCCGCCTCAATTTGCCGATTCCCGTTCTGAAACCGTACCCTGTGAATCGTATGTTTTTCATGAAGCGATTCGCTGATACGCCGTCCATGACGGTCCCATTCCAGTAACCACTCCTTTTTTCCGTCGCGGAAAGCAGTAGCTGAGTTGAGTTCACCGGTATCGTGCCATTTGATGAGAATGTGGGGTATATCATCAATGTATATCTTGTTTGACACTATCATCCCTTTTGGAGTCCATTCGGAAAAAGTGCCATTTTTCTTCCCATTCTCATACTCCGTAAGACTCGAAACCACACCACTTGAATACCAAGTCACATGGACACCGTTCAGTTCATTATTAGCATATTCACTCAGGGATCGAAGCGTTTCGTCATCATACCAAATACGCCAGGTCCCTACCCGCTGCCCACCTTTAAAGATCTGTTCAAAAAGGAAATCACCGTTGGGGTGCCAGGCTCGGGACTTTCCATCAAGCAAACTGTCTTTATAGACACGAACCGTATCCCGGCTGCCCTGCTCTCCCAACCATTGCCATTTTCCGTGAGGAACCCCCTTTTTAAATGGCCTCATCACACTAACTTGTCCGTTCTCGTGGTATGATGTCATCTTCACCACTGTGGAATCTCCTTTGGCCACTTTTGAGAGTACTTCAGTCCGCTGACCGTCCACTTCTACAGTGGTAAGGTTCTTTCCACCAGAACAGCCAATAATCAGCAGACTTAAAAAAATGAAGAAAAGACGAATTATCAAAGTTGGAATTTGTTACTTCAGAAATTGATTAAGGGCGTCCCCCACTCTCGACATAGCCTCCTCAAATCCGCTGGAATGCCCAAAACCTATCCGTATAAAACCTTCGGCGTTGAAACTGTAGTTCCCCGACGGAACAAGGACAGAATAGTCCTCCGCCAGTTTCAGACAGAAATCATCTGTGTTAACACTGTCAATAAATTTAGGAAAGGTGACGGGACCACCCTTAGGCTCCACCCAGTCAAAAACGCCGTTCCTTTTCCCCATCCACTGTTTAAGATAGGTATAGTTCCTATCTAAAATCGCTTGATTACGCCCTATGACCTTATCTCTGTTCCGGTGTGCAACTGTGGCGATCTTCTGCTCCATAACCGGCGCTGTGACGGTGGTATAAAACCGTATGTGAATCAACGCTTCAAGGACTTCCTCAGGCGCCGCGATCCACCCCACCCTGAGGCCACTCAAACCGAACGACTTAGACATGGAGCCAGTAGAGATGGTAGTAGAGTCAATGTCACGAATGGACGGTGTTACCGGCCCTCCATCAACTGTGATCCCCCGGAATACTTCGTCCACCCAGAGTCGAATGCCGTGCTCCTGGGAAAAGTGTACCAAGTGCTGAAGATCGTCTCTCAGCATAATCTGTCCAGTGGGATTATTCGGATTGTTTACAACGATCAGTTTTGTTGTATCATCCACCAATTCTTTCAGTTCGTCAAGATCCGGTTCAAATCTGTTCTCGTGTCTCAAATGCCAGTGACGTATTTCAGTTCCGTTATCTTCCGCCAGCTGGTAAAGGGCCGGATACATAGGGAACATGGCTATCATTGAGTCACCTGGCGAAAGAATAGATTCGATTAACAGGAATATGGCTTCTGTGCTGGACGATGTTATGTAGACATTTTCTGGAGCCCCCTTTTTATACCACGTGGAGATAGCCTCCCTCAGCTCGTCACTTCCCGGCCCCGGTGTGGCGCCAAGAGACGACCCGGCGAAATCGACGGTTTCACCCGTAATTTGACACAACTCCTCCATGGTCATTCCTGCACAACTGCTTGATCCAAGAAGATGATCCACCTCGAACTCATACCTCTCAAACCACTCTTCAAGTTGAAATACAGAATATATTGTCACTGTTTACCCCTTAGTTCAACCATAACTGCCGATCCAAACTTCTATATTGAATTGCCTCCGCCAAATGAGACGGCTGAATCTCGGGCTCACCGGCCAGATCGGCAATAGTTCTTGACACTTTAAGTATTCGGTCATAGGCCCGGGCTGATAGACCCAGTTTCTCCATGGCCGAATTGAGGAGAGATTTTCCTTTCAGTCCTATTTTGCAAAACCGTCTGATTTCCTTCGTCTCCATATGAGCGTTGGCATACATCCCATCCACAGCCCGGAACCGCTCAGATTGTTTCTTCCTCGCCTGCTCCACGCGTCCCCTGATGCTGTCCGATTTTTCCCCCGGCGTTTTCTCCGAAAGATCACTGAACGGTACTGCCGGCACCTCCACGTGGAGATCAATCCTGTCAAACAGCGGTCCCGAGATGCGACCCATATATTTTTGGATCGCCTGGGGCCCGCATGTGCAATCGTTGTTCGGATCCGTAGCGTAACCGCAAGGGCACGGATTGGTGGCAGCCACCAGCTGGAAATTGGCCGGATAGCTCACCGTAATGGCGGCCCGTGCGATGGTCACTTCGCCGTTTTCCATGGGCTGGCGCATCACTTCCAGAACATTTTTCCTGAACTCAGCCAGCTCATCCAAAAAGAGAATACCGTGGTGCGCGAGACTCACTTCTCCAGGTTTTGGCACTGTCCCACCGCCAATGAGTCCCGCATCACTGATAGTATGATGGGGCGAGCGAAAAGGACGTGTAGCGATTACACCAGAATCGGGTGGTAGAGAACCGGCTACGGAGTGGATCTTGGTCGTTTCCAGCGCTTCATCCAGCGTCAGATGGGGGAGAATGGTAGGCAGTCGTTTTGCAAGCATAGTTTTTCCCGATCCCGGCGGACCGATGAGAATAACGTTATGACCTCCGGCAGCAGCCACTTCCATGGCCCGTTTCACATGCTCCTGTCCTTTCACATCCTCAAAATCGATGGGGTAGTTGAGGCTATCCCTAAACAGTTCATCAAGATCAACTTTTGTATGTTCAAGGGTATACTTACCGTTCAGTATATCTACCACCTCTTTCAGAGAAGATGCTCCCGCCACTTTCACCCCTTCAGCCACGGCTGCTTCCCGGGCGTTTTCCCGGGGGACGATAATTCCTTTTATGCCGGATTGACTGGCGGATATGGCGATGGGCAGTGTACCTCGAATGGGACGGAGGGTACCGTCTAGCGAAAGTTCCCCCAGCATCCACAGCTTATCCAAATATTGAGTATCCACTTCACCCAGCGCAGCTAGGATTCCGATAGCCATGGGAAGATCGAAGGCGCTACCCTCCTTCCTTATATCCGCCGGGGCGAGATTTACCACTACTTTCTTACTGGGAAAGCGAAATCCTGAGTTCTTGATGGCGGCTACTACGCGCTCCTTGCTCTCTTTCACTGCCCCTTCTGGCAGTCCTACAGTGAGAAACTGAGGCATAGGTCTGGGCGTCAGATTGGCCTCGAGCTCCATCTCGTACGCATCTATGCCGAGAATGGCGCTGCTTAGAACGCGGGCATGCATTTTCATAACCATACGCTCATCTCCTGAAGCTCAAAAGAGATGTTTTTCCGCTTCACCGAGAAGTGATCATTTTTCCACATGGGCCCTCCTCCCTTCTTGGCAATGTTACCTCAAAAAAGATCCCACTGCCTTGATTTGTTTCTCTATCTTTCTAAGAGCACGAAAAAAATCCTTTCACCGCAAGATACGGCAAGAGAAGATAGAGAACGGTATCTCTGATCAGATAGAAAAAAAAGAATGCAAATACGACCACCCAACCCCGCTTCCTGATAATTAGTGTGAATCCCCCTTTGCGATAGATATCCCGCCATTCACTGACCTGTTTGGGAATGAAATTACGCAAGGTCAATTCGGTTTCTTTTTCTCTTTACCCAAGAGGCTTTCGTACCTCTCAAGCAGCGTCTGCTCCTTCATCTGGGAACGATCATAGGCATACTCAAGCGCCTCCGGAAAAGGCCGTTCGTGGTATTCGGGCTGTGAGTAAAAATCGTCAACCCATCCCACAAACTTTACAACATCTGTGGTGTCTAGAACATCGAATATGTTATAAGACAACTCAGCCCGATTTTCATAGTACCATTTCGTGAAATCGCCACGGCCTTGTTCGTTAATGAGGGATTTATGTGTATCATACACCTGTGTGAGGTAAGCAAATAGATAAATTTCTTTCTCATTCGGCCGAAGTGTTTTCCAGTAAAGCGGAACGGGCGAATAATCTGCCTGAGCCGCGGCCATAGACAGCATGGTGACAGTCATGACAAATGTCCTGAATCTTTTCATTCTTCTACCTCCACTGGTTCCTTTTTTAGAGCGGCCGTTCCGTTCTGTTCATTTTCGATCATATTGAGAAGTTTTTCAATAGCTTCATCTTCATCCACGTGGCCGATTTTTTCACCATCCTTGTACAAGAGGCCACCTCCCTTACCAAAAGCAATACCCATATCAGCGTGTGTCGCTTCACCGGGACCGTTCACGGCACAACCCATAAGCGCCAGTGACATTGGCTTTTTGACGCGGGACAGTTTTTCTTCCATATCTCCTGCAATTTTGAACAGGTCCACTTCCAACCGCCCACAGGTAGGACAGGAGATGATGGTAACACCACGACTGGCAAGACCGAGCGATTTTAAAATCTCAAAACCAACTTTCACTTCTTCCACGGGATCATCAGTGAGACTAACTCGGATAGTGTCACCAATCCCCAGCTGGAGGAGGACGCCGAGTCCGATGGCCGATTTGATGCTGCCACTTTTAACAGGCCCCGCCTCTGTCACCCCCAGGTGGAGGGGATAGTCATATTTTTCAGAAAAAAGTTTATAAGAGTTTATCATGAGCCGGGCATCAGAAGCCTTGAGGGAAACAATAATGTCTTCAAAATCAAACTCACTGCAGATATTGATGTGTCTCTCAGCGCTCTCTACCATGGCGGCGGGTGTGGGATAACCGTATTTCTCCAGAAGATCACTCTCCAGACTACCAGCATTGACACCGATGCGAATGGGGAGCCCTGCATTTTTCACTTTTGTAAGGACGGCCTCAACCCTGTCCCGTTTTCCGATATTTCCCGGATTAATACGAATCTTGTCGGCACCGCCATCAACGGCCAGAAGAGCCATCTGGTAGTTGAAATGAATATCGGCCACCAGAGGCACATTCATGCGTTTCTTGTATTCAGGGAGCGCCTTTGCCGAAGCCTCATCTGGAACAGTGACACGGATGATCTGGCACCCTGCCTCCTCCAACCGCTCAATCTCCTTCAGTGTGGCCTGAACATCGTCCGTCTTCGTGGTCGTCATAGACTGAACAGAGATAGGTGAACCACCACCCACGGGCACATCACCCACCATTACCTGACGGGTCTCTCTTCGCTCTATTGGTTTTGTCGATTCCATTGTAACAGAAAAATTAGGCTTTCTCCTACCCAAAAACCAGTGAATTGGCTACTCTACCCTCGGTTCAAAGGGACGGCGAAGATATTCTTTCGCCTCGGTCATAGCCGCCGAATAGTTGTCCAGCCTTACGGCTGAACGGTAGTCCTCAACAGCCAGACTTCTGTTACCGTGCAAGTCGTGGATATTGCCTCGAAGCAGATAGCCAAAACCTAACGGCGTATCCAGTTCAGTGTTGAATTCATTTATGGACTGTGTCACCATCTCCATGGCCCGATCGGTATCCCCCTTATAAAAGGAGAGCAAAGCGTCATGGTACTTCAGCGTTGGCAGCCAACCTTTTTTTGAAAGAGACGGCAACTTTTCCGCCATTTCGTTAGTGAGCCTGAGATTGGCTTCCGCTTCATCCAGTCTGTTGAGCCGGATTAGACTCTCCGTGTAGAGGTGCTGGTTGTATATACTCTTCGGTATACGGTCCACCAGTCGCTGGGAAATAGTCAGCGCTTTCTCAAAATCCTGATCCATCCAGAGATAGACAAAGACAACAATTTGGGACGCCTCGATCCAGGCAAACTTGCCTTTTTCGGCAGTAATGGTCATCTGTTCCATGCCCAACACTTTATCGGCATCAATCCCTACAAATCCAGCTAAGAATTGAACAAAACCGGACATGTTACCCGCGTAAAAGTTGAGTATGCCTATGGGGAAATAAGCGTCCCAAAGATCCGGGTTTTTGTTGTGAACCGCTCGGATACCGCTATATCCTTTGATCCCCTCCATCACCACACTCATCCACTCCTTTTTCCCAAGATGAACCCGCGCCTTCACCCCTTTCGCTGCAGCCGCATAGAGCCGGTATTCCGGCTCATCAGGATACTGTTCTACGTAATCATTATAGACAGGAATGATCTTTTCGAGAGATGCAAAGAGTGTGTCGTAACTTTCTTCGATGCCGTTGTAGGCCTGGGCTCTAAGCCATTTCGACACGGCCCATGTGAAATGGACGGTGGGATGCTCAGGATGAAGCTCTCTTACTTCAGATAGTATCGATACTGACTTGTTGAATTCGTAATTGTAGAAAGAATAGATCCCTTCCCACAAACGGTCATCTCCCGGTCGATCGGCGGCCATGGAAACAGAAATAAGCGCAAAGATGAAAATCTTTCTCATATGTAACCGTAAAGAGAAATTCTGGAAAGTTTAAGAAAGGTGTAGCTAGTCAGAAGACCGGTTCGCCAACAAAAGCCACCCTTTTGCAGTATTGTCGTCAGAACGGATTGAGAGGCTTTTTTCCCACGCCGCCACAGCCATCTGTTTTTCACCCATATACCAGAAGGTGGCACCAAGACCGTTATAAGCATCCACATCTGACGGCACTATTTCCATGGCGTCCTGATAAGCCCTCAATGAGAGACGGAACATACCGTTTTCACGATAGTATTCCCCAGCGGTCTTAAGAGCATTCACAAGCCATGCCGAACTGTTGGGATTTACAGAGAGTGCATTAGCGAAAGCACGACGGCTCAAATCTGTGAAGCCTGTCCTGTCATACTCAAGACTCATGATGTAATAAACCTCCGGCAAAAGCATGCGCACTTCCAGATGGTTGGGGGCGTAGCCTAGCATTTCTTCCCAGGCAGAAGCAGCTTTGCCCCATTCAAATGAACGATAGTAGCTAAGGCCGTGTTTATTTCTTAGCGAAACGTTCGCGGGATCCCTCGGTAGTACGCTTTCATAAGTGATGGCTGCGTAAAGGTAGTTTCCCTGACCAAAGTAAAGGTCTCCCAGTGCAATTCCACCTCTTGGATCCGATTGATCAATGGTCATGCTCTGCTTGTAGGATTTCTTGGCCGACTCCAAATCACCTGTGGCTTCCTGCGCCAGGCCTTTCATGAAAACGAGGGATGCACTTTGCGAGAAACGGCTTGAATGTTCACTGGCTAGCCTAAGCACTTCATCATAGTCCCCTTTGTCCAGACTTGTGCGGACATCCTTCAGAAGTTGTGCCTGTCCGTTGGGTTGTTTCTTAGACACTTCCTGAATGAGGTCCGAAGCCATGGACCTGGTTGAAGATTTACCGCCATAACGGGAGAGTTCCTCCATGGTAAGTTGGTGATTCGGATCCAGTTGAAGTGCTTCACGAAAAGCAAACTGAGCGTTATTGGTTTGTCCCATGCGAGTATAGAGTGAACCAAGGAAAAAATGATGATCTGCCACATTTGGTTCCATAGCGATCAGCCTGAGATAGATATCTTTTGCTTCATTGAAGCGGCCTTCAGTTTCATGCTGGAGGGCCAGGTCCCGTTGAGCCCTTCTGTCTTCAGGTCTGTTGGCTGCTACTGTCTTAATTGTTTCGAGACGCTGGCGGTGGACCTCATCAGCAGAACGGGTATCCAGAGGCTTCAGCGCCATTCTTGCACTTCTCATCTTCCGGGTGGATGTGTCCATATCATTCGTCAACTTATATATACTGTCAGAAAGCTTGTACGGGCTCTTTGGCTTGACGGCAGGAGCCGACGCAACCGATTTTTTCGGTTTGGACGTCGCTTTCTTCTTGGCGGACGCCACCATGGGGGTCAATTTCTTTATATAGTTCTGAGTCGTTTTGGTAGGAACAAGTTTGTGTGCTTTTTGAAAATCGCTGAGAGCACCAGCGTAATTCTTCTGTTTTATCCGCTGCTTTCCTCTGTCAATATATTTTTTGGCCTGAGCTCTCTTTGACGACTGATTCGAAGATCCGGATTTTTTGCTGCTCGATTTCTTTGGGGAACTCTTCTTCTTTTTCGTCTGTTTCCCCTGTGGGGCAGCGGTGGAGACAGCATATACGGACTCAGGAAGGCTGCTCATAATAAATGACAGCGCCAAAAGATAAACAGTACCTCGGACAGTTTTACTCAATGCAAAGACCTCTATTGCAAATATACAATGTTCGCTCAATATTTGGCTTAATGTTTTTATATTCAGTCAAAGAGGCCACAATGCGTTTCAAATGCGGGAAATTCATACCTTGTCTTATGCTATTTTCCTCCGTTCTTCTTCACGGAGAAATCAAAGTTGAAGGTATCTCTATTGAGGAAAAAACCAACGGTACACTTATTTCCATACATCTCAATAATCATCTTCCCGAGGATCAAATCTCAGGATGGTTCAAGGAGACGGGATGGTTCTATGTAACACTACACGGCGTGACGGTAGACACAAACCGGACCTGGCCTTTAATCCGGACCGGTGCCGTTACCGATTTTGAGGTACACCAAGTAGCTGAATCTGCACAACTGAATTTTCATCTGAAACAACAGGTGGAAGATTTTGAAATTATTTCTGACTCGGAAGGAAAAGTGAGTCTCACCCTTCGTTTGCCCCTGACCGAATCAGTGACGGCCATTGAGAAGGCTGGTAAACGACCGGCAGGTCAGGAAGTGACTGTTGGGCCACCGGAGGAACTGACATGGCGTGCGGCAGTACCCTACTCTCTCATGTTCCTGGGAACAGGATTAGCGGCAAAAGGATCACTCCGCTCCGAAAAACAGGAAACTACAGCGGGTGTGCTTATGATTATTGCGGGATGGCTGCTCTATTCACAGACGGAAAGAGACCAATGACTGACCATTTGGACTACTTTGCTCTTTTCTATGTGGCGGGTATTATTGTGTTTGGAATCCTCATGCGCCTCCGGTATCGGCAAAGAAAAGACAAAAACTTCGAGGATTTGGATAAAAAGCAACGAGTCTATGAAGCTATGGCTCGGAGAATCCAGGAAGATGCAATGAGCCACCGTAGAGAGCGCGGTATGGAGGATGATTCGTGAAAAAAGTTCTATTCCTCTTTTTGCTATCCTCCGCCTTCGCATACTCTGCTGGAGACAGTACGTCTAAGCAATTGACTTCAGAAGAACTGGTCGCGGCGGTACGGCGAATGACCTGGCGCACCCATTCCTCTGCGGCGAAAGAGCGCCACAACTTTATCAAGTGCGGCGTACCCGTTCTGAAACAGCTGGCCGAGTCGGCCCCTTCCCTGGATGCCGAGACCAGAAAACAGTTGAACGAATTGGGGATTGATACCGAGCGGCCAATGGCTGGTTTCGGGCGGCCGGAAGGATTGGAGTGGCATTACGATACAGGCATCTTCAGAATTCATTACACCTTGAAGGGAAACCATGCGGTAGATTCAACAGACTCGGACAGTGACGGAATCCCCGATATGATTGAGCTCATGGCAGCTACAGCTGAAGAAACTTACGCTGTTGAAATTGGGGAACACGGTTATACACGTCCACCTTCTGACAGATGGTACTCCGATAATGGCGGCACCGATGCCTACGATATCTACATACTGGATCTCGGAGATCTTCTGTACGGATTTACTCAATTTGAATACCTGGCCAACTTGTCTGGCAACAACGAATTTTCCGAAGCTAAGGAAGAATACGCTGCCACCAGTTATATTGTCATGAACAGTAATTACAGTTCTTTCTTTTGCGAAGAGGCTGCCTGTGTGCAGGTCACCTTCGCCCATGAATTCTTCCACGCCATCCAGTTCGGCTATGACGCCTGGGATAGAATCTGGTTCCTAGAATCCACTGCTGTCTGGATGGAGGATGAGGTATACAACGATATCAATGACAATTACTACTTTTTAGAGTTGTGGATGAAACAGCCTCACGTAGCCCTGGATTACTCTCGGGCACCTCACTGGTACGGAAGCTGGATTTTCTTCCGTTATTTGTCCGAACACTTTGGCGGTCCCACCACCATACGAAAAATGTTTGAGCAAAGTGTTGAAAATGTTACCAAAGATGAGTCCGATAACACTATCTATACTATTGACCAGGTATTGCGTCGCCGTGGTTCTTCATTTAGAGAAGCTCTGAATCAGATGGCAGTAGCAAACCACCTGCTAACGTCAGACATTGATGCGGGCGACTACCGCTACGAGGAAGGCGCCGATTATAGGGAATACGGCATTGAACCAAGGCTGGATCGTACCGTAACCTTGAATGGTGCAGGCGCCATTGTAGAATATACCGGCAATGAACTAATGCACAACGCCACGCACTACATCGGCTTCACACTACCGGAAGGTGCCATTGAAATGAATTTCGAAAGTTTCAGTGACTCACTGCGCTATAATATCAACGGTATACCCGAAAGTGGCATCAGCTTCAGCGTTTACCGGGCCCGGGGGCGAACAATCATCCCCATCCCAACAGGAACAGACATGTTCACCGTAGCCGTTGTGACAGATACAGTTAAGAATGTGAAATACCACTATAGGCTGACGGTAAACACCGATGTTATCATCCCGACAGCTATCACACTTTCACCAAACTTCCCTAACCCCTTCAACGTCACCACCACCATCCGATTCTTTCTTCCCACCTGGGAAGAGGTAGCATTGTCAGTTGTGGATTTGAAAGGGCGGGAAGTGAAAAGCGTGAAACTGGGAGAAGTACAAGCCGGTTACAACGAAGTGACGCTGGAAGCGAGAGATCTCCCCAGCGGACCTTACCTTATAAAGCTGGACGGTGAAACGGAAACAGTAGCGCGTAAAGTGATGCTGATAAAATAGACTGGCGGCCTATGCGGGTAGTTCTCCCGCTGAAGCCATTGCCATGAGATTATCATAACCACCGATGACCTCGTCATCAATGACAATCTGCGGCACACTCATTCCGCCGGTCATCTTCTGAAGCTCTTCCCTGCTCATCCCCTTCTCTTCGATGTTGATCTCTTCGTAAGACATTCCCTGCTCATCAAAGTACCGTTTCGCCATTACGCAATAAGGACACCAGTTGGTTGTATATATTTTTATAAGGCTCATTAATGACCTCTTTTCATTAACCTGAATTTACAATATTTATGCCGAGACCACTGTTTGGTTCCTGACAGTTCTTTCTACATTCTCAGCATAAAGCTGTCCACAGGCAGCATTGATATCTTTTCCCTGGCTCCATCGAACTGTTACCATGCTTCGTCCCCCGGTAACATTCGAAATGAATTTTTCCAATTGGTGAACCGTAGGTCTTTTGAACGGCTCTCCGACAACAGGGTTATACGGAATCACATTAAGTTTGCAGTTTAATTTTTTCATGAAGGACGCAAGCCGGCGGGCGTCCGCGGGAGAGTCATTTGTGCCGCTCATGAGAACATATTCCAGCGTCACCCGTTTACGTGATCTGTCCGTATAGTCCTTCAGTGCTTCCAGACAATCCCTAATACTGTACTTCTTAGTGATGGGCATGAGGCTGGCACGCTGAGTTTCATCCGTTGCGTTCAGGCTGAGGGCAAGCTTAAAAGGGTGCTTCTCTTTTGTGAATTGTCTGATCCTTTTTGCTATTCCCACCGTTGAGATTGTGATCTTCCGGGTGCTGATATTCATTCCATCATCATCATTTATTATATAAGCAGATTTAAGAACCTTCTGGTAGTTCAACATCGGCTCCCCCATCCCCATAAACACGATATTGGTGATCCGTTCGCCAGTCTCCCGCCGCACCGCCAACAGCTGCCCGACAATTTCACCAGCTGTCAAATTTCGGAGCAGTCCCATCTTTGCTGTGGCGCAGAACTTGCATTCCAGAGGACACCCCACCTGAGAAGAGAGACAGACAGTCTTTCTATTCCCCTCCGGAATAAAAACTGTTTCAATCTTCAGTCCGTCCCTGAGTTTGAACAGAAATTTCCGTGATGATGTTTCGGCTGAAGGAACCATATCCACAATTTCAGGAATATCTATTTCCGCTGATAACCGGAGTTGTGATCTGAATTCCTTGGGCAGGTTCGTCATTTCGTCAAGATCCACAACCGCGTGCTCATGAATCCACGAAAACAGCTGGTCGCCCCGGAACTTCCGCTCGCCCAACTCAGACACAAATAGCCTCAGTGCATCTCGCGTCATCCCTATCAGCTCAACTTGCGAGGTCATCTTACTCTTGCCTATTTGAGAGGATTGAGAATTAGCTCCCGTTCACCGCGGAAAAAGTCGTAGGCAACCCAGCCAATGGTAGTGAGCGGAATGATGGTGGTTCCAGTTTTATAAGCGGCTGACCCCGTCCTGAACAGCTTGTTGAAGTTGAAGAACTCTTTAATAGCTTTATACTTGAGAAGGAACAACACAGTGGTAAAGCTGGCTCCGGCGAGAGCTCCTTTCTTGACGGCGTATTCCGAAACCGTATGATCAAACCGAACCCTGTGGATATCCGTCAGCAATATTTCATGCCTTTTCGGCTCCTCCTCCGTTTGATAGACAAGTTTCGGTTCAAACATGAACAGCTCCCGCCCAAGACGCCGATATGGTATCGACTCTCCCGTGACAGTTATGATGACGCCACCACGGCCAAGACCTTTTTGAAAAAACTTCCTGATCTTCGGAGAGAGATAGAACAACTTCCCTTTCGAATTGTGAACATAAAGAACAGAGTCAAGCGTTACGGATGTCTGAAGGCCACCTGAAGCGGGAATGATCTTCAGGGAGTCGTGAGTCATCTCAGCCACATAGCCCGTAATAACATCGCCACCTCGGAGAATCACCTTGTGGCGTACGGTCCCGGTAGCCACTGTGGAGATAAAAACCATGGCCAAAAGAGAGAACTTCATTTGTTGTTGGTGCCTCACGCTCTAAATTAAACCAGTTATGACCTTTTCGTGACCAACATTTGTTCAATACTCATAACCGTGAAAACAGTCTCTAACCGCATCATGAAAATAGAAAATAGGGTTTCTTTTCTGTCTTGCTAAAATGAAAGTATTACTTGAGAAAAATCGTAGTTTTGCTATTATTATTATAGTTATGGTGATCTTTTTCTCGCCACTGCCCGCACAATACAAGGTGGGATATCGTATTGGACTGGGTATTGGTTTTACGAAACCGGATAAATTCAACGATTCCCTGGCTGAGCAGGAAATGTCAAAGATCGGCTCTGCCTGGTTTCCTCTGAACTACGACCTTTCCGTAAACATCTACCCATCACTTCGTGTGGGGTATAAAAAACTTTCCACCCGCCTCATAACTTACAACCGGTCTTCAGGAGATTACATCCTCCCCATTGTTTACCGGGGAATCATGGCGGAATCTTATTTCACTTTCTGGAAAAGATTCGAGGCAAACTTCGGCTTTTCACCCATGTACGGAAAGGCCGTTTTTATGAACAAAAAACTGACCGCCAGCGATGAAACCCTGGGCGTGGAGAGTTCCACCACAGCCGAAATTACAAATTCAGCATTTGGATTCTACAGTTGGGTCGGAATGCGGATGTACCTGCTCTCTTTTGTATCGGTAGAAGGAAGTGTTGGTTACATGTATTCAAAGTTCGGTAACAAATGGAAGGCCAAGAAAGGAAGCTCCAATTTCTCCGGCGGCATTAACATGACCAAGCCGTTTCTCAGGGTTGCGGCCGTTGTTGGGTGGTAATCCTTGAAAACTTTTTTATTTATGGCCTTGCTGTGGGCCGGGCTTCCCGCTCAGGAAGCAGCGGCTGAAACCGAAGAGACTGTACCTGAAGAGGGAACATTCCTCGTAAGCTGTCAGCACCCTGTCATGGAGAAAGCCCGCCAGGAAGGATTGACAGCCCTGAAGTTGAAAGAGGTACCTCTGTTCCTTACCATGAGTGTGCGATGCAAGCTACAGGCAAGGCAGGAAGGTGTGGATGCTCCCATGGGCCAGCTGTTTAAGGACAAACAGTCGACACGCTATGAAGAGGCAAAGAATTTTTCAGGATTGGGATCGTGTTGCGCTACCGTAACAGGAATCATCCTGCTCTACGCCTACCTGGGGCTTATCTTCGATACCTGGAAATAGGCTGCCATTAATATCAGCAGATGCATTATTACCACACAGGACCTTCACCTGTTCCCGTCTGTCTAGATAATTAAAAAGTCACGCTGGGCGGGACTAATTATCATCTAACGGGTTATGGAATGTATCCGAACAATCTCAGGAAAAAATAGAAGTGATTTGTGAAAGACAAACATCATTGAATCAAATATGAAGAACCTGATCTTTTTTCAAATCCTACTTTTTATTGTTCCTGTTGTTTTTTTATCAGGTCAATCGAATAAATCCATAAAAGCCGTCAAATTCAGACAGCCTCCCGTCATTGATGGTAACGTCGAAGAAGATGTTTGGCAACAGACAGAGGCGGTAGAAGGTTTTATCCAGTTTGAGCCCGAAAACGGTCAACCATCATTACTTCGCACCATCGCACGTGTAGGATATGGAGATGAAGCGCTTTACGTTGCCTTTACCTGCTATGATCCTGAGTTAGAAGGGATTGCTGCAGCCGTCATCAAGCGCGACGGTGATTTGAAGAATGACGATGCTGTTTTCATCATGCTTGACACTTTTAATGACAATAGCACAAGCAGTTATTTCATCACCAATAGCCTCGGTACGCAAGCTGATGGAAAGATAGCAGATAATGGTCGTTCACATGATGAAAAGTGGGATGCTACCTGGTTTTCTGCAGCTGCACGTATTCCTGACGGATGGACAGCTGAATTTGCTATCCCTTTGCGTATCCTCAAGTATCACAGTGGAGATAATCAAACCTGGGGCTTAAACCTCGGCCGCTATTATCCGCGACGGTTGGAAGTCAGTTTATGGTCTGGACCTGTTGAGCATGAACGACGAGTTTCTCAATTTGGGGATCTAAACGGCCTGGATCTTCAGACCCAAGTGAAGCGATATGAGATCATTCCCTACGCTCTTTCCCAGGTAGAACAGGAAAATGCCACCGAAGGGAAGGCCGGTTTAGACGTACGATATCGCCTTAGTAACAATCTCAGTGCTGATCTGACAGTCAATCCCGATTTTGCCACGATTGAAGCGGATGTGGAAAAGATTAACCTGACCCGTTTTGAACTTTCTATATCTGAGAAACGCCCCTTTTTCCTTGAAGGTGCAGAGATGTTCCGCCAGAGAATCCGGCAGTTCTATTCGCGCCGGATCGGGGATATTCCGTGGGGATCAAAACTCACTGGCAAGATCCAATCCTGGGACCTGTCAGTCCTCAACACGCAGTCACAATCGATCAACAGTAACTTAGAAGGTCCTGGTGCTAATTACACTGTCTTGCGTGGAAAGAAAGGGTTGTTTGGTTCATCCAACATTGGATTCCTAGCTGCCAACAGGGCTCACGATTCAAGTAACCAGGGATCCCTGGGTCTTGATGCAACACTTTTCTTCAGTGAAACTCTGGGCGCAACCGCCCAGTTTACCCGGGCCCACGGCCCGAATCACGATGGTAGCACAGCCTGGTTTATTCGTCCAGCTTTTGATAACTCCACCTCACATTTCCATGTTAGATATTCCCACTGGGGTGAAAATCTGATGGAAAACATGAACGCCGTTGGTTTTGTACGTGATGACAATCGAAAAGAGTTTGATAGCAACTTATCCCACAAGTTCTGGGTGAAAGGAGAAGCGATAGATAAAATTTCAACTATGATGAATTACAATCACTATTGGAGCCAGGACGGGATTCTGAGAAGCTGGAATTTGAGCACGAGGTTGAATGTAGAACTTTCCAATATGTGGGATATTGGATTATCTCAAAGAGAAGAATTCAAGCGATATGAAAAAGATTTTCGCAATCGAGAAACTCAGCTGGCACTCGGGTACGATAACCGTGCTGGCCGATCCACGGATATCTCCTACAGCTTTGGACGCAACTATGATCGTGATATGCGTTTAATCCGGTCTGGCGTAGGGTATAAAATATCAGACTTTTGGAATATGGGTTATAACCTTACCAAGCTCTGGCTCAAGCCTGATCCAGGAGATGAAAACACCTGGATTCATGTGCTTCGGTCTAACTACTATGTCACTAAAGATTTCTATCTAAAATTGTTTTTCCAGAGCAGTTCGGCTATTGATAAACAAAATGTACAGATTGTCTGGGTCTGGCGCTTTTTACCTCCATTTGGTTCCGTGCAAGTAGCGTATCAACGAGGCACATCCCGTTTCGGCACTTCCTCTGATCAGGGACACACTCTGTTTACAAAATTTTCCTGGGTGTTTTAATAACGGGCCTGTGTGATGTTTTGCATGCTTTTAAATCAAGAATATCAGGAATACGAGTGGAAAAGTGAACCCAATAAGGGCCAGCCACCAGCCCCGTTTCTTAAAACTGTTTTTCCCGGAAGCAATGCACGTGCCTGACAGCGCAAGACAGATCATGGCCACACCAAAAATATCGGAATACCATATCCACCATTCATTTGTTGTTTGGTGTAAATCGGCCATTTCTGCCAGCAATATCCGCTTTTTGAGGAACTCTTTCTCTCCCCGCCCCGAGTTGATGTCAATATTGGCTTGGGCATCTTTGTAATAAATCCTTAATTCATTATCTCTCATACGAAAAGTACGGTACTCATTTTCGATGCCAACCACAGGAAGAAGGGTTCGAACGTAATCATCATCAATATCGACAGCCTCTTTATCAAGGGTGATTTGCAAAGGCTCTGATTGATAGATATAGCTCCTGGAATTGAAAGTGGTGCGGTGGTTCAAGGCGATTCCTGATATTGCAAATGATAATATCATTCCCAAAAAATAATAGGCTATATCTCTATGCCATTTTCTGAACCAATCTCTATTTATTGCCTTCATTATATTTTTCCCTGATTATTAATGGATATGATAGTAAGGATTCCCTACTGGTTAAAACAATTTTGCAAATATGGGGTTACGGGCCGCTTTGATGTTCTTCTATTCAATTAGACTGTTTGACAATTCTAAATCCAACGTTCCGTCATCCGTAGGATATTCTAATTGTTGGCCACCTCTAGCTGCATATTCCCATTGTGCTTCTGTAGGTAAATGAACACCATAATATAGGGTAAAAGCATAGGCACCATACCATTTTACCCAGTTTCTGGCAATCGGATTTTGTGGGATCGATCAATTCAAATGTTTTGTTTGAGGTGCTGAACGAAATCCAACTGCGATTATTTAGTAACGAATAATCTGCTTCTCCGATTAGATAACCAACTTTACTTAACTTTAACTAAAGGAATTTATTTCAGGAAAGCATTCAGCGTTTCCGGGCTCGGACAGGCCATGACGCTCAGGATCGTCTCTTCGTACAGTCTGAAAGATTCAGGCAACTTTGACATCAATTCATCCTTCGTCATAATGGACCATTCACTTTCTTCAGGTCCATGGGTTTTGCGAAGGTCCCAGCCAGTATAGATTATCCAGTAAGCATATTCCTGGAGGATCACCCGGTTACGGACGCCCAATTCATCAATGTCCGAATATTGATTCACATTATAATAACCCTGGGCAATAGCTTCCTGGGTCACTTCATACAGCCGGGATGAACTGGATAGTCCCCACTCTTCCGGGAAAGTATAGTGAAGACCCACATCAGTTACGTGATGCAGGATATGTTCCACCACTTCCATGACCTGATTGGGAATATCTTCCATGATAATATCGCATAAACTGTTCCAGCTCGCAGTCTCATCCCACGCTTCTTCCTCACCGGTTGTTAGATTCCACTCCTCACCGTAAACCAGGGGGATCACCGTTTTGTAACGGTAAAGATTGGTCAGCAACTGTTTCTGTAGCAGAGAATCCACGGTTTCATTCCGTGGGAACATCTCGCTTATGGTGACAGCCACCTTGTCCATAAAGTCATCGGATATCTCATCCCGGGCCACAAGGGTAATACCGCAGACATCCAGTTTTTTGGTGAAGGGTGGATAGTCATCGGTTGTGGTCACTGCACCGACCTGGTAAAGATCATCCGGCACAATCCCTGACGGATCGGTCTGTACACAATCGAGGGTGACTTTTTCGCCCAGTTCAACTTTATCTCCTGAGCAGGAAATGATTAACAGGAAGAAATAAAGGGAGAACAGGATTAGAATATTAATTTTCATTTCGCAAATCTACTCATCCTTCCACAAAATAAATTTGTCAAAAATGACGGGGGTATTGACAGTAGCGGGGGTAGGATTCGAACCTCCGACCTCCATAAGGAATGTACTTACATTCTGATATAACTTTTTGAAATTCTTCTGATTTAAGACTACATTGATTGTAAGGGATGAAGTAGGCGTGAGTCTATGGGGCACCTGGCATAAAAACCCAGGAGGTGAATAATGCAAAAAGCCATTGTTAGCACTCTAATAATCTTTCTTTTTTGTTCCTGCAATATCTCAAATCAGGAGAATGAATTATCAAACTCCGTCCAATCACTTCTCAATAATTCAAGTATACCAGCTGTTGTGGTTGGGAAAGTTGATAAAGCTGGTACCACAAAATTTTTCTCCAAAGGACCAGCGATATGGGGGAATGAAAAAGAGATTGATGAGAATAACATATTTAGAATTGCATCAATGACAAAAGCACTAACTTCTGTTTCAGCTATGCAATTGGTTGAAAGAGGCGTTATTTCTTTAGATGAACCCCTTGATTCAATATTACCAGAGTTGAGTAAGATTCCTATTCTTGACAAGAACAATGAGCTCCTTCAACCAAAAAATCCAATTACCCTGCGTCAATTGTTAACACATACCGCTGGTTTTGGATATTGGTTTACAAGCAAGAGAATAAGGGATTGGGATTCAATAAAAGAAAAGTTGAATATAAAGGAATGGGATTACGTTGACAATCCCAGGTTATTCGAATCTGGTTCAGAATTTATGTATGGTACGAGTATTCATTGGGTAGGAATACTTGTTGAAAAATTATCTGGTCAAAATCTAGAAGAATATTTTAGAAAAAATATTTCTGAACCGCTAGGAATGAACAGCACCTGGTATAATGTTCCAGAGGAACTTCGCCATCTCATTGTTTCATCATCAACAAGAGATAAGTCAACAAATGAATTAATAAGAAATCCTCACCAAATACCTGAAGACAGAAAAAAATATAATGGCGGAGGAGGCTTGTTTAGTTCTCCAGCTGACTATGGGAAATTTCTTATTTGTATGTTGAATAAAGGGGTTTATAACGATAGAACTATCTTGAAATCCGAAACATTTGATTTAATGAATTCACCTCAGCTTGACACCTTTAAACAACAGCACAGATACGTAGAGGTTGGTAATGTTGATACTGATGCTAGAGGAGATAAAGATTATTTCTTTGATAATTTTGATAATTGGACGTTGGCTTGGGGTTATGAAGAGAGTTCTAAAATAAGACCACAAGGAACATCATATTGGGCAGGTTTTTATAATACCTATTTTACAATTGATTATCAGAATGGATTTGCACTACTTCATTTCACTCAGATCCTTCCATTTAATGATAGAGAATCATATAATCTATTTACTGATTTTGAAGGGTTAGTATATGGAACTAACTAACCCTTAAAAGTGCTGTCTATGACCACTCTGGAGATATAGGCGGTCCCTTGACTCAGGGGATGAAAGAAGCACCCACATCGTGATATAATTTTTTGAGAAAAGGAGTAAACGATGAAAAATAGATTATATCCAACTG
>CEPZ01021862.1_pt1 | contig 21350 bp, 27 predicted proteins | sample 530461 | NCBI WGS metagenome assembly CEPZ01 (sample SAMEA2620106, study PRJEB7988) | marine metagenome | isolation source: saline water (ENVO:00002010), including
TAATTTTTCTTTACTTGTTACACGACCTTTCTTTTTTAATTTTCTTATTAAATCACAATTCGATTGCTCTACAGCCATTTTAAAACAAGCATACTTATTTTCAGTTACTTTAATTCTTTCATCTGATAATAGAATATCTATTACTTTTTCTTTTTTATTTTCTATGGCTAATTCCAACGCATAGTTTTCATCATCAGTAGGATCTACTCTTTCGTCTTTTAATAATAGTTTTAAAATTTTAATATAACCATACTCAGAAGCTGTTTTAACACATACATCTAGCATTTCAGCAGGATTTGCTCTACCATCCTCCAAAAGAAGTTTAACCATTGTATAGTTATTTAATTTAGTGGCGGCTCTTATTGAGTAACTTTTATTATTAGAGGGATCTACTTCTGGATGAACCAAAAGTTCTTTAAATCTTTCTATTTTATTTTTAGAAATTACATATTCAAATTCATCATAAGGCGTATCAATTCTTGTAAAACTATAAAATTTATTTTTGATTCTCATAGTATACCTCTTTAAACTAATAACTAATTATACTACTTTCACTGACAGCTTTCAACTTATTTTTTATTATTATATATTTGATTTCTCTTTATAATTGATATATAATACCACTTTATAAATAACCGAGGTGGATAATGAATAATTATTCTAATTTTGAAAAAGCTTTTGATGAAAGAAATATTGAAGAATTAAAAGAATATTTTTATTCTGAAGATTTGGTTTGTTCTACTCTTTTCAAAGTTTTTTTAAAGTCTTATAGTGGTTATATAGATAATAAATTAACAAAATGCTTTTTTGAAGAAGTTATTGACTTTCTAATTAATAATTCAGAACATGTTAAGGAATATGTTTTAGAAAATTTTAAAGACGATGGCTTTAAAGCGGATTTAAAGAAATTTTTTGTTAAAATTAATGTTAATAATTTTTAAGTGAGAATAAAAATGGATAATATAAAAAGAACAAAATACCACAGAACCTATCATGTTGATTGGTCTAAAGGTGTTCAATCTGATGATAAGGTTAATAAAGATTTATCTCATTTTGAAGGTAAAATGATTGTTGCTACTGAAAAGATGGATGGCGAATGCACAACTATGTATTCTGATATTAATGGTATGCATGCTCGTTCTACTTCAAGTACAACAAACTGGACTCGTGATTGGTGTAAAAAGCTACAAATTTCCATTATGCAAGATATTCCAGAAGGTTATCGTCTTGTAGGCGAAAATATGTTTGGTGAACACTCTATTCGATATGATAATCTTGAAAGCTATTTTTATTTGTTTTCTATTTGGAATGATAAAAATGAATGTCTATCTTGGGATGAAACATTAGAATGGGCTGAAATTCTTGATTTAGCAACACCAAAAGTATTTTATCGTGGAGTTTATGATGAAAAGGTACTTAAAGACTTAGCTGACAGTATTGATACTAATACTTGTGAAGGTTATGTCATTAGAACGGTAGACGGTTTTCATTATAATGACTCTTCTAAGCATATTGCTAAATGGGTTAGAGAAGGACACGTTCAGACTAATGAACATTGGTTAAAGAATGCTAAACCTAATGGTCTTAAAGAAGGAATTATTAAGCCATCATATATGAAAAAATAATATATAAATAAAAAGACGTTATCTCTTTAACGTCTTTTTTATTTTTTGTTCTAATTCTGGTTCTGATTTTAAGATTTTGTCTATTTTAAAACGATTTATCGGATAATCTTCATCTAAAAATTTATTATTATCATTATCATACGCTATTCCAAAAAATTCTTGAAAACTTTCTTTGTATTTAGCAAACTCTAAAAAATGAGTAACATCTTCATTATCTAATTTATTTTTTAAATAAAATTTATTTGGTTTTATTTTTATTCCATGAAACAAAAAAGGTGTTTCTTCTTCATTCGTCCAATCAAGACTTTCTCTATACTCAAATTCTATTTCTTTTTTTTGATAATTTTTATTTTCATACATACGTTGCCAATTTTTTAATGCACCGCTACGACAATCACCTTCCATATCTGATATTAAATATTTATCATTTTCATAAGCATACATTGCCATGAAATTATATAAATGTTTTCCATATCCTTTCCTCGCAAGTGAACCGTCTACTGCAAAGTAATTGTCTATTTCCTGTATATGACTTGAAGCAATAAAATCTCCATTATCCGTATATATGTATATCTCATGACTATTTATTCCTGATTTAAACGCTTTTATATTAATTTTTTCTTCTTTCATTTTAATTTTTTTTGTTATATTAATATTTTAACATAAAATTATTAAGCAGCTTCATTATTTAAATTATTTATTGTTTTTTCAATATCTACAACGATATACAAACTTTCATTTTCTTGAACAACACCTGAAACATAGGTTGAATCTTCATTATACAAGGGAGGGGCTTCTATACTTTCTTTTTCTATTTCCATTACTTTTGTTACATTTTCTACTACTAATCCAACATGTTCATTTAAATGTTCAAAAATAATTATTTTATTTGAAGGGTTATTTATATTTTCAATATGAGTATTCAAAATAACAGAAGAATTAATTACAGTTATTACTTCTCCACGTATATTTATCATACCTAAAACATGAGAATTTGCATTAGGTACTTTTTCAAATTTTGAAATACTGATTACCTCTCTTACTTTCGAAATATCAATAACATAGTTTTCTTTTGAAATATTAAATACTAAATATTGCGATTTCATTTTTTCTCTCTTTTTTTATATATTTTAAACATCTACGTGAACTCTGAATTCTTCTTCGCAATGTTCACAAAAGGCAATACCATTATCACCTTCATCAATATTAATTTGCTCTTCTGAAGTCCATAGCCTTCCCGTTGAATTTTCTTTTCCACACTCAGGACAATCAACATATATTTCTGGCATTTCTGCAATTACTGTTTTCATTATTTTCTCTTTTTTCTATTTGAAGTTTTTACTGAATCTTTAAATTCAGGATCTTTTTTAGATACCCATTTAACAAATTTCTGAACAGGTTCTGATTCAAGACATTTTTCGGGTGTATTGTATTCACGCATTAATTCTTTTTCAGTAAATTGTCTGTGCAAAAAATTATGACAAACAACATGAAGCGTTATTTTATCCTCTGCCTTTCCACCTTTACTCTTGGGTATAAAATGGTGATCATTAATTGAAGCACCTTTAATCATATCTCTACTGCAAATAGGACACTTACCTACTACTTCTTTACTTTTCATTAATACATTTCCTTTTCTTTATTATAAATACTTCTTATATACTCTTCATAATCCTTACATAATAAAGGACTCTTTGTTTTATTATTCCAAACAATAGACATAAAACCAATGCTTCTTCTAAAATCAACATTGTCATAACTTTTAACATATACGTTATTTAAATGACAAACATGGCTAGTTTTATTATCTATTGTTTGTATTTTATTAATTTTTAAATATTCAATAATTTCTTTGTCATTGTTTTCAGCAATAACACTATTTGAAAAAATAAATAAAAATAATAAAAATAATCTCATTATCTTGCCAACCTCAAAAATCTTACTTTTAAGAAAAAGTTAAATTCAACAGGGGTATAACTACCTAAATACATAGTTTCCTCTGCATAAACAAATACTTTTATCTTATCCCCTTCTATTACAAAATGAACAGGATAATAACCAGCTAAATCTTCCCAACTTCCAGAAAATTCTTCTTTGAAAAAATCAAAAGATTCATCATCAAATTCAAATTTTTTCAAGCCCTTTTCTTTCATTTTAGTTAGCAGGTTTTTAACATTATGTTGAATGTTTTCACACAATTTTGTTGGGGCTACAAAACTACAAGCTGTCACTGAATCATTCAATTCTACTTCTTTGAAATGAGCACTTGGCACTCTAAGTTCTTTCTCATTTTCTGAAATCCAATTCTCAAGTTTAGCAACCTCTCTTGGACTACCAACTTCAAGTTGAACATAGGTCTTAAAATTTTCAGACCAATCCCAATACATTTTACTCAATTCAGTATCTTCTTTTTTCATTTTCAATGATAATTCATCAGAAGCATGACCACCTTGAACTGCTACTTGCGAACCTTGACTATATAGTGATGTTACAATAAATTTTTTCAAATTAAATTCTCCTATTCTTCTTCTACTTCTTCGTATGTAATAAAATCTTCTTCACTTTCTGGATCATAAAGACCAAGATCATGTAACATTTCCCAACCATATCGGTAACAATTAATAAAATCTTGCAAAGTACCTACATTCTTACTTGGAAACATGTATTTTCTTTTCCACGAAAATTTACAATCTTCTAAATTTTTTATTTGAGCCGTTTTAATATAAGCAGCTAACATTGCAAAATCAACTACTCTATCTTCACAAGGTTTTTCGCCATGAAGTGAATGATTAACCAAATAGTTTTCTGTAAAAGTAACTTTTGCTTTTTCATAAATTGACTTTACTGTTTTAAATCGTTTATCTACTCTTAATTTTTCAATAGAAGACATATATTTACCTATTTTATTTTTTTAAAACTTTATTATAATTTATTTTATCTAATAATGCAAATTAATTTAAAAAAAAACCGCTCAAAAGAGCGGCAAAATCATCATTATTATTATTATTATTATTATTATTATTATAATTATGAATTCATCATTTTTGGCTTCAAGGTATTAGTAGCCCTTCTTTTTCTTTCTGGACGGTCTGTATTTGGTTTTTCATAATCACCACCTGTTATCTTAACTACATTTTGAACTTTTTGTTTTATATCATTTGATACACTTCTTAACATACCTCTTAATACACCTTCTGGATTATTTAATTTTCTTTGACTTATTTCTTTTTGTTCTTTTAATATTTTTGCTATTTTACTCTCTTCTAATGTCATTAATGATTCTGCTGTATCTCTTTGTAATGCCATCAATTTTGTATTTAACATTCTTGTACTTGATTTTTTAATTTCTTCTTTTATTAATTCAGATAATACATCACTTCTTTCAATTGCAAATAAACCTAAAGCTTTTTTTGTGTCTTTTGTTGGAACAATAGCTCTTCCTTCTTCATTTATGTATACATTTTTTGATACTCTTTTTTGTAAATTATTAACTGAATTATTATGGCTTTGATATAATCCACTATTTAAAGCAGCATTTGTTACTTCTTCAAATATTTGAGAAAATACTTTTGATTCACCCATTCTTCTTGCTTCTTCTGGATTATTACTTTTAGTATTTAAAAATATTGGTTTATCCATTTTTATTAAAACAGCACCCTTTCCATTATTTTTTATTTTAAAATCTTTAATTCCTATTTCATTTTTTTCATTAATTCTTGCTTGAGTGTTTTTATCATCTTCTAATAACTTTCTTTGTTCTGATGTTAAAGATTTATTTTTTTCTGATTTTATTAAATTATTATATATATTTTCAAATAAATTAGCTGTCTCTTTATTCTTAAAATTCAAAACAAAATCAGAACGATAATTGAAACCACCGTATTTTGATTCCTCTAATTTTTCTGTTTTAGGATTTGATATAATTGCCTTTTGAGATGGATTCATTTCTTCTTTTTGACTTTCCAAATTATCTGGATTAATCGTTTTTATAACACCCAATAGATTTCTTGCTGTATATTTATTTTCAACTATATTTCTTACAAACGCATTTAGAGTGCTATTTTCAAGATAACTATTATCAAATTCTTTTTTCATTACATCACCTTTTTTACTTTTCTAATATTATTATATCATTGTTTTCTTTTTTTTAAATATTTTATATTTATTTTTCTTGACTTTTTCCTTTATTCTTTGTTATAATAATATTAATATTAGGAGAATAATAAAAATGAATCAAAAATTAGAATTAAACGAAAAAACATTCAAAAAAGACGTTTTGCCAATTTTTAATAAATTTTATTTCTCCAGTGATGAACCTTTTTTAATACCTCATATTAATAATAAAGCTGAATATGAACATTTATTTAATGTAATTTATCATGCTTCCATTTACAAACATTTATGTTTTTTTAAAAATTTACAATTGAATTTTGAAGAATACTCAAGACTTTTTAATACTACATTAACTTTTGAAACATATAATGGATTTACCTACGTTAAATACTTTTCTAAACCAATTATTAAAATAGGTACATATCAAGATGAAGATGATAATATTTCTAATTCAATATTTCCATTAATTGATGAAGTTATTAAAAACGATATTGAAAACCTAAAAATACTTGATGAACAAGATCAACAAATAGAAAATGCTAATAAAGACTTTAACTCTTCAAATAATTCTGTTTTTGACGGTTTTGAGGATTTTGAGGATTTTGAATAATGAATCAATTATATCTCTTTTATTATTTTATTAAAAGACACTCTTTTTATATCTTTTAAATTTTCTTTAATATCAAAGTTCAAATCCTTATCAATTAATTTTTCTTTAATTATTTTTGTTATATTTTTTTGTTCTTCCAAACTAAAGTCTTCTAACAATAATAATAATTCATCTTCTGATATTTTCAATAATTCTTCTTTATTTGAATTATTAATGATTGAAGCTACAAATTTTTCAAAATTTAATTCATTATAATTATTATTTTCCATTATTTTTTTAAATTTTAAATAATTATTAAAACCGACTTTGTTAGTTTCTTTTTTTATATATTCTATAATTTTCTTTTCGGAAGAAGGAATTAATACTGTATCTTTAATTTCTAATATTTTAAAACAATGTTCATTTTTCTTCATATTTATTTTATATTTTATTTTTTTTAAAAAATACTTGGTTATTAGAAAAAGAAAAATACTCGGCAAAACTAAAAAACAGCCAACGAATAAAAAGTTTTCAAAATTAAATTTAAAAGCATATGAATTAATTAAAAAAGATGTAAAAAAAGAAAACATAAATATAATAGAAATCTCCATTAATATTAATTTATCTGAAACAGGTTTTTTCTTTAATGTGTAATTTATATTTTTCCAAACATTAAATTCTTTTTTATATTTATCTTTATTTTTAATTAATTCTTTTATATTCATTATATTTTTTCCTAATTTCAAATTATTATATCAAAATTTTTTAAATAACAAAGCTTTTTTACTTTTAATGAAATATTTATTCTTGACTTTTCTTTATTTATATATTAATATTAAGTTGATAAAATCAAATAAATAAGGAATTAAAATTATGATCAATTTAAAATTAAAAGAATTAGTATCAAAAGGTTTTCTTTCGATATTTAAACTTAAATTTGATCAACAAACTTTTAAGGGAAAAACACTTAAAAATGTTCAACGAGAAGTGTTATATAGAGATAGACCAGTAGTATTTCTTACTTTAATTGATAAAGTTAATAAAAAAGCTTTATTTGTTAAACAAGTTAGACCTTCTGCTATTATTGATAATATTCATAGCCCTTATGTTATTGAACCTATTGCTGGTATTGTTGATGAAGGGCAAACTCCACAAGAAGCCGCTATTCGTGAAGCAAAAGAAGAAGCCAATATAAACCTTGATATATCAGAATTAATTACTGATGGTGAAGGCTATTTATCGCCTGGTATTTCTAATGAATATGCGTATTTTTATCACGCTTATTTTGATAGTTCACAATATCAAACGGGTTGCTTTGGTTTAGAAGAGGAACATGAAGACATTAAAACATTATTGCTTGATATTAACGATATTAAAGAACTAAAAGATAAAATATCTATATCAACATTAATGAGCATTAACTTTATGCAAAAACTTTAAATATTTTTTTTAAACTGTATATTGTTATTTATATTTTTTTTATAAAAAAAAGGAATTCTCGTGAATATAGAAATAGAAAAATATGAGTTATCTGAAAGTTTAAAAGGAGGCTTACTTTTAACTTTTAAAAGAACAACTAAAAATTTCAATAAAATTAATAATTGTAGTTTTGAATATTTAAAAAATGAAAACTCATTAATTGTTACCTATTATATTGGAAAATTAAAAAGCTTCTCTTATACTTTTAAAAATATACCTATTCGTTTTAAAAGAAAAATTAATAACCAAAATATTATATTATTATTAGAGGTAAATCCAAAAGAAAATTTTGTATCTATCATGAATGAACAAGACTTTTATTATGAATCAGTAAATAAAAAAATTTTTTAAATTAAAAATAATGTTATAATTAAAATAAAAAGGATTTTATTTTGAATAATTTTAAAAAAATAGCCTTATCAGGTGTAATTGCAATCACTTCTTTTAATGGAATTGCTGCCCCTGATATTCAAGATTTTGACATATTAAAAGCCAGAGAAACTGTACATGTGCAAGATACTTTTCAATATGAGCACTCTAAAGAAAATCTTAGTCATCTAAAACATTTAAATACTGGAAAACAAATCCCTTTAACAGAAGTATTTAAAAATGAAGTGGCTGGTGTTTATGAGCATCCTTCTAAAAAAGGTGAAATCTTAGTTTTATCTTTTCAAGATAAAGAAGATTTAAATCAAGAACATAAAGAAACAATAAAAACATTAATAGAACATGATCACTATGATATGAATTCTTATGTGCATCATAAAAATAAAGAAAAAAATGCTATTCAAAATGAAGAAGGCTCATTTCATTCACCATCTTTTCTACAAAAAGGCGAACTTGATTATAATTTTATATCTTTTTCTTCTAGTCAAGTAAATGAAATCATTGAAGACATCAATAATAAAGGTTTTTCTAAAAAAACTGCTGACTTAATGCTTGAAGCAATTTTCTACCATGAGCTTGCTCATTCACATAATCATCAATCTGAAAATGTATATGAACAAATTAACAAATTAGAGCAAAAAGGAAAATCCGAAGATTTCATTGCTAAACAAAAATCTCTTTTATCTCTTGGTGAAGAAAACTATGCTGACTCATTTCTTTTACTTAAATTAGCAAAATTACAAAAAGAAAATGGTAATAATAACTCCCAAAATGAATTTAAAGAATTTGCTGAATATTTTTATGAACATTTCCGTAATGATAATTCACATCAAGAACATTTTGATGATCACTTAACAAAATACTCTGTTAAAGTTGCTGTTGATTTTATTGAAGATAATTGGGAAGTTATTGATCAACTATCTAACATACAATTAGAACAAATTGCAGCAAGTATAACAAATGGTACTTTAAATCATCCTTCTCTTAATAAGCATATTAATTCTTTTGAAGGTCAACTTAATTTATCTCAAAATGGTGGAATTCAAGAAGACATTTTACAAAAAATATCAAATAATGTTAATGAAAAAATTAATGATATGATAGAAACTCGTTTTGATAATAATGGCAATAAAGAGATAAGTTTTAATTATAAACCTTATGCACATAAACAACAAAACAGAATATAATAAAATTAACTTTTATTGATTTTATTATTTTTCGTGTTATTTTTTTATAAAATATATTTATTTTTTTTGGATATATAAATATAAAATATTTATTTTATATTTTCTTAATAAAAGGAGATTTATTATGGTCTGTCCAACAAGTGCTGCTCTTCAGGAAGAAAACATTAGACAAATTTTAGAAATTATTGATTTAATTACAGAAAAAATCAATAATACCAATGAGAATGAATTTGTTGTTTCACATTGTATACATACTTATGATAAAATTGATAATAAAATTGAAGAAATTAGAGGATTTAAAGACATAAAACCTATGTCTTATAGTGAAGCTGAAATATTAATGAATGAAATCAATGATATTAAAGATTTACCTAATACAGAAATAAAATCTTTTAAAGATTATTTAACAGAAGAATTAAATAGAAAAAATATATTATTAAATCAGCTAAATAAAATATTATAAATATTGTTTTTTTTTATTTTTTTTGTTACAATTGCTCTGCATAATTTTATATAATGGAGAGCTATATGAGCCAAATCAATCAACTTATTTCAGTTGTACAAAAAAAACTTGAAGAAGATAAACTTATTTTACCAACATTACCTAAAATTGCATTAGAAGTTCGAAATGCCTGTGATGACCCTGAAACTGATGTTTGTAAAATGGTTAATATTTTACAAAAAGATCCTGCTATTAGTGCAAGACTTATAAAATATGCTAATTCAGCTATTATGAAACGAAAAAATACTAATCCAATTACAAACCTATCTCTTGTTGTAGGAAGAGTAGGTCTTGATCAAATTAGAGATATTGCTACTTCTATGGCTATGGAACAACTTTTTATTTCAAATCATAAAGTTATTAGTGATTATATTTCTAAATCTTGGAACAAAACCGTTGAGGTCGCTGCTTTTTCTACTGCATTTTTAAAATTATATAAGAAAAATAATCCTGATTCTGATTTAGATGTTAACGATATGACTTTATTAGCACTTATTCATAATATAGGTATGCTACCTATATTGACAGAAGCAGAATCACAAGAAGGGGATTTGATTAAAGTAGAACACCTTGATTATTGTATTGATAAATTTAGCCCTAAAATTGGCGTTGATATTTCAAAATCTTGGGGATTTAGCAAAGAAACCATACATTTTATTAATAACTGGAATAATTTTGATTGCATTCAAAAGAAAGTAACTTATATTGATTTTTTAAGAATGGCATTAGTTTATAACAATAATATTTCTTATAATATCAATAAAGATAAATTTTATTTAATTCTTAAAAAGAAAGGATTATATGATGATTTATCCTTTTTTGAAAGCAAAGAATTTAAAGATTCATATTGCGAAATATATTCTATATTCAGCTAAGTAGAGGATTGGAATCTTAAAATTTTTAAATGTATTATTAAATTCAAGAATATCCACTTTAAGCTGGAGTTATTTCTTTCGAATCCTCTATAATATTTTAAATTTTAATTAAAAAAAACCACTACAAAGTGGCTTTTTTTATAACTTTAAGAATTTTTAGTAATTCATTATCTTCATCACTATATGGATACTCATATTGATTTATTTTTATCCACTGAGATTTTTGATATGGTAATATGTAATCTTCGCAATCATCTATTATAAAAACATTACCTACGTCATTAGAGACATAATTTAAATTCTTATACTTTCCTGACCATTTTATATACTCAACTTCTTTAAACCATTCAGGCACACTTTGTTCTTTTAATAGTAAACTTAATATTTCATTATACTTTTCTTCTGATACTGCTGTATATATTACTATTTTATCAAATTCAACATTTACTTCTTCTAAAAAATATTTTAAATAAGGTCTAACTATTTGACTCATTGCATTTGATATTAATGTACCTTCCAAATCTAATGCTAATATTTTCATAACTTAACTCCAAAAAAAAGGTAAGCATAAAGCCTACCTTTTCCATTATTACATTTTTATTATTGACAAGATGCAGGGTAATTTAAGTTACTTACTGGCATTTCAACAATATCACCACAAGCACCAGAAGAACAAGCCTGTACTGCTAATGTTGCGTTTGACGGTAAATCATAAACCTTTTGTGGAATATCTACTGTTTCAAGCTCCACATATTCACCACCGTTTTCACTCATGAATAATTTATATGACACACCTGACATTTTTGTTCCTAGATTTCCCCAAGTGTATTTAACTAAGTCACAAGCATTTACATAATTTGACATTGACTGTAACCACTTAGTATCAGCTTCTGAATCATAACCCTCATATCTATGAGAAACTTCCCATTCTGATATTGTTGAAGCTTCTTCAATTGCTGTAATAGCAGTTCCAGCTTTTAGAATACCAGTACCACAACCTTGACGAGAACAAACAGTTTCAGAACCATTAATTTCATCATTATTAGTAACATTAGATTTCAAAATAGCTTCAATTTCTGCTGGCGTTAGTGATGGATACTTCAATTTTAAGCTTGCTGCTGCTGCTGCAACAAGTGGTGTTGAATAACTTGTACCATTACCAATAGAATATTGATCTGTTTGGGTAGTTGATAAAAATGCACCTACAATTTCATCACCAAATGTTGAAACATCAACCTTATCACCAAAGTTCGAGAAACTTGCTTTATCACCACGAGAATCTGTAGAACCTACTGTTATGATATTTGCACAAGAAGCTGGTATAATGTTATTTACTTCTATATTTTCATTACCTGCTGCAACTAATACTGTTACACCAAGCTCTGAAAGGCGATCAAACACTTCCTGTTCCCATTCAGGACAACCACCATTAGTAAAACCACCAAGACTCATATTTACAATATCAACAGGAGTTTCAATATCTGGAACACCTTCAATGCTTTCACCTGCTGCCCACAATACAGATTCCATAATATCTACGTTACTTCCACCGTCACAACCAAGCGCACGAACAGGTACTATTTCTACCATTTCTGAATCAACTGCGCCAACCATGCCAACACCATTGTTTGATTTTGCTGCAAGCATACTTGATACTGCAAGTCCATGACCTACATTACACGTTTCACCTGCTTCATTTGTGAATTCGTCTGTTGGATCGTCATCACGTTCTACTGTAATAACATTACCATTTTCATCAACCCCTTCATAAGTCACAAAGTCATAACCTTTTACAAAATCAACATCTTCGTGAGTATAAGAACCTGTATCAATAACAGCAACTCTTATTTTACGACCAAGGTTATTTACAGTATTTGCACGTAAATCAGCAAAACCAGAACCTTCCTCTAAACCTACTGTGTTATTTCCAAAGTATGTTTGATAACTATAAAAAGTATCATTATACTCAGAACTATCGAAGTCAAAAGGATGATAAATACGTTGCTTCTCTACATATTCAAACTTACCAGAATTCAACATTTCTATCATTACTTGATCTGCACTTTTACCTTTTAAATTAACCTTTACAAGATCATTGTTAAGTGCAAGAGATCTTACATGCTCTGCGCCTGTTGATAGTGATTTTAATACTGTATCACCATAAGCAACACTAACAGATTGCGTTGAACTTTTTGAAGTCGAATTTACTTTTTTAACTTCTTTTAAAGACTGATGTGCATAATTATCTTTAAATTTTACAATAAAGTAACCGTCCACTGACTTTTCTTCGAGCATACGAGATGCCTTGTTATTCAAAGGAGTTTCGTTTAAAACCTGACTTTGAGCATTCATTGAAAATGCTGTTAAAGCTATTGTTGCAAGAGTCATAATTTTATTCATAATTTTTTCCCATTTGTTTTATTAAAATTTATTATATAAAAATATTAATTAAAAAGCAAGAAAAATATTGGTTAAGAACCAATATTTTTCATTGCATTTTGAATTTTTCGAGCATTTATTGCTTCTAAGAATGCATATTCAGTATCAAATACCCATACACCGTCCACATACTCACCATAAGCAGTATTGCCTACAAATCTACTAAAATAATTGTTCTCTGTATCATACTCATTTACAGTACTTTCAAACTCTACTGTTGGTAAGGTATCATTTGATAATGCTGCCATTTCATTAACGATTGCATAACGTGTTCTACCCATTGTTTTAGCTTGCTCATACAAGTTGTTAATTATTGTAATATAAGAACTCTTAAATCCTTGATCTTTGAACTCACCAATACTAATATAATAATCAATATTGTTGATGTAAAGATTAAAACGAGCATATCCATAAGATTCTGAATCATCTACATCAAGGCGCTCTATAAAATCTTCGGCTTGCTGTTCTGTAATGTAACCCAAATTTTCAAGAACTTGTGAATAAAAAGCACCAACATACACATACTCTTTTATTGATTCACGCGCTTTAATCATTTTATTTCTTAATTCAAGCATCTCTTGTTCATCAGCACCAAACTCTGCACCTACCATTAATTCAACATTAACATTACCTGTTAAGCTTGAATCTACATATTGAAGCACAAAACCGTATGAATCTTCTACTTCAACATTGTTAGTGGTTACAGTAATTGTTTTGGTTTCAGTATCAAGTTGTACGTCAAACTTTGATTGATCACCATACCAATATTGTATACCTGTAACATTTACTTTTGATTCATCATCGTCTTGAATAGTATAGCTAAACTCTTTAGTTCCATTTTGTTCTACTACTACAAAAGCACCTACTTTATCAGAAAAAGTAAAAATTGGAGCAGCATTATCTGTCTTTTCTACTATTAGACGATATCTTTTGGTTTCTTCATTCTCGCTATCATCAATAACAGTTAAATCCATTTCAAAAACTAATCTATCTAAATTATTTGGCATAGCGTCCATATCGAAAGAAATTGTTTTATTCGAATCATTTATTTCGTAACCGTTCATAGAAGCAAGAGTACCTTCAATTGCATCAAAATTTGTTAATGTCATATAATGAGCATCTGAATCAGGATCATCTATTGCAACATTTAGCACTGTTACACGATCATGATAAATACTTACTTCATTAGAAGTCTCTGACTGACCTATAATTGTAAAATCAGGTGCTTCATTTTCAGTATTACTTTCAATAACAGTTACATCAACTTCGGCTGTTGAAGACATACCACCTTCATCAGTTACCGTATAAGTAACTACTGCTACACCTGTATCAAGTGCTGTTACTGTTACTGTTCCTGCATTATCTAAAACGGCTGAAATTATACTTGGATTACTTACCGCAACTTCTGAAATTAAAGATGCTGGTGTACTTTCTTCATCTGATAATGTTGCTGTTACAACCTGTGTCTCGTCCACTTCTAATTCTAAATCAGTAGGATTTAATACTACACTTGGTGGAGTATTAACAACGACATCATTAACAGTCACACGAAAAGTTTCAGTATCACTACCACCTTTACCATCGCTTGCTGTTACTGATATATTCACATTTGTATCAGAACTTACTTCACTTGCGATCAATGTTAATGTATTACCAGATACATTAGTTGACACAGCACCAGAAGATGTTGCTGTATATGTAATTGAATCACCATTTGAATCAGTCGCTGATAATGTTACTGTTTGAGTTGTATTTTCATCCATTGTAACATTAGCAGGTTTTGTCAACACAGGAGCAGAGTTACTTGGTGGATTTGTTGGTGGATTTGTTGGTGGATTTGTAACTCCATCATCTTTATCGCCACCATCGTTACCGCCACCACCACCGCCACAAGCGGTTAGACCGATAGTTGTAAGAGCTACAAAGACTATATTTCTTAAATTTTTATTCATAATTTATACCTATTTTGGTTGTTAAATCTAAATCTTAAACTTATTATATCAAAAAATCATTTACTTTTGCAAGCTTTTTTTTAAATTATTTTAACATAACAACTTTTTATTATTTTATACTACAAAATATTTGACTTTCCCTTCTTACTTTTATACAATAACACATATATAATAATTTTTAATAGGTTAATTATGAATCAACTAACTAAAATAGCAAAAAACTTAGCTTTTCGTTTACATAATGGTCAAATTTATGATCATAATCGACAAATTCCTTATGGATTCCATATTAACCAAGTAGTTGATTTAGTTTCAGAGTATGGCTTTATCGCTGAAATGATTGCTGCTCTGCATGACGTTATCGAAGATACAGACGTTACAGAACACCACTTAGAATCTCTTTTAATTACTGCAATGTATGATAATAAAGAGTTGGTTATTCCTGCACAGTATATTAAACCTATTGCTCAAAAAGTTTCACATTCTGTTTATTTATTATCTGACGAAGAGGGGGGTAATAGAAAAGAACGTAAAAGAAAAACAAACCATAAGCTATCTATGGTTACAGACGAATTTCTTATTGTTCTTATTGTAAAAATTGCAGATCGGATTGCTAACATGCGATACTCTTATGAAACTGATAATAAATCAAAAATGAAAATGTATTTTAAAGAATTTGAAAGCTTTAAAAAGGCGGTATATAGAAGAAATTTACCAATTGATATTGTTTATCAACTTAATAAAGTATATGAAGATATACGTATAAAGCTAAATAAATAATTAAAATATATAATACTATCAAAATAACTTGCATATGAATATTAATGAAAAAAATTATCTTTATTATATTAGAAAATTTACTCTTGATAAAACAATAGATATTAGTTTAATTAATAAAGCTATACACCTAGTTATTAAAAATAATAATTATATCGTTTTTAAAAAAATATTTAATGATAGTCGTTATCATTCTTCTGATGAAGAATATGCCGATTTTTATTTTTCTTTACAATATGGTTCTTGGAAAATTTGCAAATTTTTACTAGATAATGTTGAATTTAATAATACGATAAAAGAACACATTATATTTAATACACAGCGTTTGATAAAAAAACAAGACCTAAAAACATTACAAATTATTTATCATAATCGCTATGAATTTACTGTCTCATTTAATTCTTTTAATGGTGTATTTGCTCTTGAAAAAATTCTACTTACTAAAAGAAATACTGATTTAGTTTATTTGGTTTTGAATACACCCAATTTTATTATACACAATAACCTTCTAGCTGAATTTACTCAGGAATTACTTGAAAAAGGTGATATTGAAATGATAAATATAATAATTGAAAATAAAGAAGACTTTTATCAATATCTTGAAGACGAAAATTTAAAACTTCTTCAAGATATCAATAATTTTAAAAAATTAAAACATAATATATCTCTATTTTAATCCTGTATTATTTGCTACCCAATGTTTTCTGCATACTGAAACATAACTATCTTCGGCTCCTATCTTTATTTGTTCTCCATTCTTAATTACATTACCTTCTGAATCAACTCTTAATGTCATAGTTGCTTTCTTACCACAATGGCAAGTATTTTTAACTTCTACTAATTTATCAGCTAATGCCAATAATGCACCAGAACCTTCGAATAAATCTCCATTTGAATCTGTTCTTAATCCGAAACACATAACATGAATATTTAATAAATCAGAAATATCACATAATTGTTTTACTTGATCTTTTGTTAAAAATTGGGCTTCATCTATCAATATTAATGATATCTTATCTAATGAATTAGAAGTATTAACCATTGAATACAAATTACTTTCTGCTTTAATTTTTATTGCGGGGATACTTTCTTTTAATGCTCTACTTTTTATTACGCCTTCACCATCTCTTGTATTAATTGAAGGAGTTAAGCATACTACTCTTTTGCCTACTGATTCATAATCGTGTTTTGCTTTTAATAATAATAATGATTTACCTGCATTCATTGATGAATATGAAAATGTTACACTCATTTTTACTTCCTCTCTCTCTTTTTATATGTACATAGTAATTTTAGCATGAAATTTGAATTTATATAATATTTTGTGAAAAAAAAATTGTCAAACTTTAAATATTTTGATAATATTAATTTGGCTTAAATCTTGTTTTAAGCTTAATTTTCGTTATCTTATCTTATAAATAAGGAGAAATATGTTTAGTATACGAGATCCATAATCATTTCCGATACGGAGGTGATTATTATGAATCAAAAAATTTTAAAAGAGACTATTTTATCTGACGCTATTGTTAATCAAATTATTTCCAGTGAACGTTGGGGTATTTTTCACGGCTCTCATATCATTGAATATTTTATTGATAATGATATGGAATTTGAATACGCTAATAGTGCATTAAGAAAAAAAATTATTAAACAATATATATTAAAAAAAATTAATGTAATTTTTAATGATATAAAAGAAGAAAATCCTGAAATTCTTTATCGTTCTGTTTATCTTAATGATGAACCAAAAAATAAAGCTAATTTTGGTATTTATTGGAGCAGTAAACCTAATACTTCTCCTTGTATTCAATATGATAGTGGCATTGAATATCTTCTTAAAATCAAGTTTAATAATAATGATATTAACTGGATTAACACTATTCTTTCTCGTTTAGACTACATACATGGTGATAGAGAAAAAGAATATCAACTCTATGATAAGGAAGTTTCGCTTATTTCATTTGAAAAGGTATAATTAATTTATACCTTTTTTACTTTTTTAATCGTTTAATTAAAAATGAGATTTTTTAAAAATACATTCTATCATCTGATAAACTGAAAAGAACATATAATGAAATAAAAACTTATTACTTTCAAAATAAAATAGATATTTTTTAATTTGTTAAAAATATTAAAATTTTTTAAATAAAAATATCTGTGTTATGTTTTATTTAAAATGAGGGATTTTGTATATGAATTTTGATAAATTAAAAGATTTAATACTTTTAGGTGATACTAAACTTTTTAAAAAGGAATTGGATATTCAATATTCATATCTTACCAATGAGGATTGTAAAAATATACTTAAGTTTTCTATTGAAAAAAATTGTAAAGAAATTATTTTTTTACTTTTTAATGAAGACAGATTTGATCTTGCATTTTCACAAAATATTTCCAGTGAAGATGGTGCTTGGGATTCTTTTAGAACTGCTTGTTTTAATTCTTGTTATGAAGTAGTGCAATTATTTTTTAAAAAAAATAATAATATTCAAATAAATGAAAATATTTTAATATCTTCTGCTAATAATATGTTAGATGATCATAGAATATTTAAACATTTACTAGAGCTTTCTAAGAAAAAAAATATTAATTTAAATCTTCATTATGTATTAGAAGATCAAGCAACCACACCACATTTCGAGCCTATAAATTTACTATTTAATGATGATAGAGTTAATCCTAATTTTTCTAACAATGATTTCTTTTTAACATTTATTTTATTATATAATGGTGAAGCGATAGAAAAAAATAAAGACATTCTCAAGCTTATCTTAAATGATTCTCGTTTTGAATTTATACCTTACAGTTTGAAAGACTTTGAGTTTGCATATAGAGAATTGGAAAATGATCAATATTTTCTTTATAAATTTCTTTTTAAAATTCCTGATTTTAAAGAATCTCTTTTTGTGTATTTAGAAAACAACCTAAATATCTTTCCTGAATGGCAACATTATCTTGATTTTCTTATTCGTCATAGAAAAATAGAAAATGATCAAAATAAAATTATTAATTTTTGATTTTTTTGATTGACATTTATTTTTATAATTGTTATTATTGTATTTCCAGTTAAGGATACTCATTCTTTTCTGGATGGTGGGCGGATTTGAAACAAAAAAACTTTTAACTTTTTAATTAGAGGAAATTCGCTATGGCAACATTTGAAGTAAAAACTCATACAGTAACAATCACAGAACATCCTAATGCAGACGCTCTAGAATTAGCACAAATTGGTGGCTATTCTTCTATTGTGCCTAAAGGTAAATTTCAAACTGGTGATACCGTTGTATACATTCCAGAACAAGCAGTTGTTCCAGAAGATATTATTGAAGAACTTGGTCTAACTGGTCGTTTGGCTGGTAAAAATAAAAACCGTGTTAAAGCAATTAAACTTCGTGGAGTGCTTAGTCAAGGTCTTATTTATCCAAATAAAGGTAATTGGGCTGTCGGTGAAGTATTAACTGATACTCTTGGTATCACTAAATATGAACCACCAATTCCAGCAAGTCTTGCAGGTGAAGTTGCAAACGTTTCACAAGAATATACTATTAAGTATGATATTGAGAACTTTAAAAATCACCCTAATGTTTTGCAAGATGGTGAACTTGTACAAATTACAGAAAAAATTCATGGCACTTTTACTATGATTTCTGCTGTACCTTCTGATTGGGTTATCACTGACGCTGATAAACTTGTTGAAGGACGTTTTATTGTTGCAAGTAAAGGTCTTGGCTCAAAAGGTCTTGTATTTAAAGATAATGAAAAAAATGCAAATAACCTTTATCTTAAAACTGCAAAAGCACTTGGACTTTTTGAAAAAGTAGGTGAACTTGCTGATCGTTATGGCACTATCGTAACTATCGCAGGTGAAATCTTTGGACAAGGTGTACAAGACTTACAATACGGTTTTGATAATCACCAATTCCGTTTATTTGATATTGCAGTAGGTAAAGAACGTGTAGAAAAACGTTTTCTTGATAATGAAGATGTTGAAGCTATTTGTAATGAATTTAGTATTGATCGCGTTCCTGTTCTTTATGTGGGTGAGTTCTCAAAAGAAATTTTGGATACTTACACTAATGGTAAAGAAACAGTTAGTGGTAAAGAATCTCATATCCGTGAAGGTGTTGTTGTTAAACCACTGAAAGAACGTTATTCAGAAGGTCTTGGAAGAGTTATGCTTAAAAGTGTTAGTGAAGCATACCTTCTTCGTAAAGGTGGTACTGAATTTAATTAATCTTAAACTTAAACTTAATTTTAAAAGCCTATTTCGATAGGCTTTTTTATTTTTCAATAAAAACATTTGTACTTCCTGATAATTTTGACTATAATAAATTCTATGATAAATAGGGCAATAAAATCATTTCTGAATTTCAAAGAAAAAAAGGTATTTTATTTGAAGATGATGGGGTTCAAAAAATACTAAAAAAAGCAGGTTTAATTTATTTATTTTTTTAAGGATTAATTATGAAATTTGAGGATTTTTTACAATATATTGAAGATAATGATATTGAAAATATCAAATCATCATTAAAAAATTTAGAGTTTAACCCTGCTGATCAAAATAATGAAGCTTTTGCTTTCGCTTGTTATCATGGAAACATTCAGGTTGTTAAATTATTTTTAAATGATAATAGAATCAATCCTGCCGATCAAAATAATCAAGCTTTTATTCAGGCTTGTCATTTTGGAAAATCTAATATTGTAAAATTACTTTTAAATGATAATAGAATTAATCCTACTGATCAAAATAATCAAGCTTTTATTCAGGCTTGTGCTTATGGAAATCTTGATATTGTAAAATTACTTCTCAATGATAATAGAATCAATCCTGCTGATCAAGATAATCTAGCTTTTATAGATGCTTGTTATAATGGACACACTGACGTTGTAAATTCACTTTTAAATGATAATAGAATCAATCCTACTGATCAAAATAATAAAGCTTTTATAGATGCTTGTTATTCTGAAAGTATTGATATTATAAAATTATTTTTGGAATTTAATATTTATAATTTAAATTTTAATTTTAGCAATGAAAATGAAAATTATTTTTTAAATAAAATATTTAGATATTTTAAAGATGATATTATTTTGTATTTAAAAAATGAAGAAGAATTTGAATTAATAAATGAATTGAAAAAAGAACATTTAAATGATAAAATTAAACAATTCTAATATTAAGGTTTATGACTATGAAATCTGATAATTTTTTTAAACACACTGAAAACAATCAAGTTTTTATTGAAGCTTATTATGACGAAAATATTACTATTGAAGATTTTTATGAAAAATATTTAGAACAATCATTCAAAGAGGGCTGGTCTATTTTTGTACTTGATGGAGTATTTTTATTACAACGTGATGATGAATCTTGCATTTATGAATCTCTCCCGCCTAAAGACGGGAGTTTCCCGTTCTTCTATGG
>CEPZ01209637.1_pt1 | contig 21339 bp, 23 predicted proteins | sample 530461 | NCBI WGS metagenome assembly CEPZ01 (sample SAMEA2620106, study PRJEB7988) | marine metagenome | isolation source: saline water (ENVO:00002010), including
GCATCTCGAATTACTTCACCTTTTGAGCCTCCAACATTGAAGACAACTAACAAATCGAGGAGCTTTTTTTCCCTCGGAGTCAATGAGAACGTCATTGTTGCCATTTTGCGTCACCGGTTAGGTATTTTGTTATCTAACATTATGTTATTTATACTATTTATATTTTATTTATTAAAAATCGACATTAAAAAAACCAAAAAAAGCACGTTTTTATTCCTAAATTCACCCTTCTAAAATTAATTACTCTACAGAAAATGCTTAATTACTAAATATAATAAGAAGAAGAGCGAAGCGAATTCTTCTTTTTTATTAAAGCCGCCGCGAAAAATCTGTAGAGTAATTAATTCAAGGTGGTTAGAGAAATGTTTTTGCCGCAACAACATCCTCCGGTGTAAGGCTTAGTACAACTTTCATGAGCTCCTATTATACACATAGAACAAATTGGTTCTGATGACCCTGCTGTTTGACTTCTGAACATTTTTATCACTTGTATGAAAGTAAATAGAGGGGGACGGATTCGAACCGACGATCTGCGGGTAACTCAGTGGAGCTGGCTAGGTAAGCGAACCCATCCATCTAAGATGGAACCCCACATATGAGCCCGCCGGGTTATGCCAGGCTACCCCACCCCTCTATGATGAAATGGAAGCGCCGGCCAGATTTGAACTGGCGATAATTGGATCATGAGTCCAATGGGTTATACCGGGCTACCCCACGGCGCTATTGTGAATGGGTCTGACGAGATTCGAACTCGCGACTTTTGGATCTTCAGTCCAACACTCTCCCAATCTGAGTTACAGACCCAAGGTGATGGCCCCGGAGGGATTCGAACCCTCGTTACGAGATCCAGAGTCTCGCGTACTGCCAGACTGTACTACGGGGCTAAGGGGTCAGGGGGACTCGAACCCGCCTTCTCCGGATCCAAAGTCCGGCGTACTAACCAGGTATACTATGACCCTAAAGTGAGTGGACCGAAAGGGATTTGAACCCTTGGCTTCCTATTTGCAAAACAGGTGCTCTGCCAGACTGAGCTACCGGCCCATGTTGTTTTAATCATCTGTTTTAAGGAAATCTTTCGTGCTTAGTTTTTTGAGTTGGACCTTTGTGTCTCTTCCTCCGAATGTCATTTTTTTGATGTCTCTTCCGTCTGTAGTCATTAATTGTAGTGCGGTTGTTTGTAGTAGTGAACCGAATAACGCTAGTTCTGATGGAGTAACGTTAGTGGCTTTCCAGTCTATATATCCTTCATGGTCTTTCGTTATTATTACTTCGCATTTTGACATTGTTTCGCCTCGAGTAGAGCTCCCAGCGAGATTTGAACTCGCGTCTGGTGGATGAGAACCACCAATGATTGGCCTGACTACACTATGGGAGCTGAGTGAAAGGTACTCCCGCCGGAATTCGAATCCAGGTCGCCGGGTCGAAAACCCAACATGATTGTCCACTACACTACGGGAGCATTGAGAGAGGGTCGGGGATGGGATTTGAACCCTTGAACCTCGGATTAGAAGTCCGATGCCTTGTCCAGGCTAAGCTATGTGCCCATGAGTCTGACGGACAGGGTTCGAACCTGTGTTGGTGGGTCTACAGCCCACTGCTAAGCCACTTTGCTACCGTCAGATGAGTTCCGCGAAGGCCACTTTTCGTGCGACCTTTGTGATCTTGATATTTACGTATTCGCCTTTCTGAGCATGTGGCACAAAAACCACAAATCCATCTACTTTCGCTACTCCATCTCCTTCTCTACCGACAGATTCTATGAATATGTCGTCAATTTCTTCGCCTTCTCTTACAGGTGGTTGCATTTCGTCATACATTATTTCGACTTCCGTTCTTTTATTTAGGTGGGAGCATTGGGATTCGAACCCAAATCGGGGAGTTCCTCCTTTTCATCTGGAGCTCCGCATGCTGCCAAGTTACACCATGCTCCCATGTTGATTGGTGGACGGTCTCGGATTTGAACCGAGGACATCTTGCTTGTAAAACAAGCATCATACCGGCCTAGATCAACCGTCCGTTGTGAAAGCCAGCAGAGAGATTCGAACTCCCGACCAGTTGGTTACAAACCAACCGCTCCGGCCTGACTGAGCTATACTGGCATGTTGTGTGTAAGTGAGCGCGGCAGGATTCGAACCTGCGAGATACCGAGTCCGAAGCCCGGCGCCATGTCCATGCTAGGCTACGCGCCCATTCTGTTACATAGGAAGTAGGACGATTTTTACATCGCGCCCTTCCCATTTTTTTGGTACGCCAACTTTGGCGCTACTCCCATATTTGGTGACTGTGCGTCTTATTACTTCTTCTCCATTGATACTGAACTTATCAACCATAATATCACCAGATGCAGGGGCGTGGATTACCAGGGATGATTCCTAGAACGTATATGCCAGAGGGGATGTAGCAAAACATCACATGGGTCCGTAGCCCATTCTCAATACGTTCTTGCCCCTACAACCTATGTATACACAAGCTTTTATAAAAAGATTGCTATTATATTCATAATATAGATATTATGTATACATATTATCAAAACAAGTGGGTTTTGTATCCTTGCGTTGATTTTTTGTTGGTGCGGTTTCTCCTAAGATTGGATTTTTTTGATGTATCGGGTTTGTTGAAAACCCATGTAGCATCAATAATTCCCCAACCCATGTCGTCATTTTTTGATTGTCCGCCATAGGTTTTGAAAATCTTTTTGATTGTATCGGAATCCAGTCCACTACCGAGTATTTCTTTCCAGAGGGCGATTATTCCGGCGACTTGTGGAGTTGCCATTGATGTGCCATGTATAGGCGTTGCATGGTCAACTATTCTGTCTGTTATGGGATCCAGCAAACTACCTATTGCGGTACCGCTGTACACATATTCTTTGGGCTTATCGCCATTTATCATTCTCCCTCCACCCATTGCCATGATATCCGGTTTTATTCTTGAGGATTGGATGGTTGGTCCTCTGGATGAGAAATATGCCGGTCCATTATCGATTGCGCTCCATGAACCTACTGTCAGGGCGTGTTGTGCTACTGCGGGAATACCGACTGTTTTTCCTTCAGGTCCGCTGTTACCTGCTGCCACAACAAAAACAACTTCTGGGTTGGTTTTGAAATAATTGTTGATCATCAATACCATGGGGTCTTCTTCTTCGTCTTCGGCTCCGCTCGATCCCAGAGACATAGATATTACTGTGTTTCCTCTGTTCACAGCTAGTTCCATGGCTTTCATTATATCGGAAGTCATACCTGTTCCTATTCCTCCGCCTAAGACTTTGTATGATGAGACTGTTGCTTTGGGAGCCACGCCGATACATCTTAGGTCTGTAGTTGGATATGTGTAGTCTCTGCCCATTATACAGGTTACACACCAAGTACCATGTCCGTTTTCGTCGTCTCCCATGGGTTGAGCAAGGATGGTCGAGTATTTTGATACACCGCCTTCGATTTGAGGATTGGTAATGTCTACTCCAGTATCCAAAACTGCTATTTTTTGTCCTGAGCCAAATATTCCCGCTTCGTGAAGTAGGTCTACATTTACTCGTTTTATCGCTTCTGATGTAGGAACCCATCCATCCTGGGTTACGCCTATAATTTTAGGCATATTTTGGAAGCTGTACATGGGTCTATCTAAAAATATTCCTTTTATAAATGCGATTTGTGCCAGGTCTTCGAGAAGCCTTGATGGAACAACCATAGATACCATGTTCATATAATCGATTACTTGTCTGTATGGTAATCCAAATTGATTGGAAAGAGTATTGGCCGCATTGAGTGCTGGTATGTCCATTTCTATGGACAGTATAATTGGAACGGCTTGAAAATATTCAGGTTTTTTGATAGCTCTTTTTAAACTTTCTTGTACAAATAAGTCTGTAGGATTGGTAGCCATAGTGTTCACCTTTTACTGCAATAGTTACCGCAACATTTAAATCTATCGGGAATAATATGTAGCTCGGTGTTTAAGATGATGGATATACCATTAGAGATAATGAAAGGCTTTTCAGGTTTTTTGACGGGAAGTGGCTGTGGACCTTTATTTAAAGGTGGTAGGGGTCATGGTGGAGGAATGTTTGTAATTGAAGAAAGCAAAGAAGCTATGGCCGAGGATGCTCGAACAAGAGCAGCAGTTAAGGCTATAAAAGCACGACGTTCACGCAGATCGCGCCCAAAAATTCGCAGAGTTTTCTTCTGAGGTTTTATTCATCCTCTTCTAAATCATCTACGCCACGTAGCATTTTTTCATATTCTTCGGCGGCAGCGGCATCGTTGTAGTGTGGTACGTTGTATTGGGCTCCTCCGCCTTGTCCTTGAACACCTGCTCCGGGTTTAAGTCCTGCCGACCGTTTCATTATTTCTGCATTGGCTTCGGCCATTGGTTTTACAAGTTCTTTGATATCTGATAGGCCTGTTTCGACTTTATTAAGACCGGTTGTGAGAACTTCTGCACTTTTGTCCACGGCTTTTTCTTCTGCGCTTTTTGCACCGCTGTTGACAAGATTCAAAGTTTCGAGTTTTTGTTTCCAGTTTAGTAATTCTTCTGTAGAATCTCTGTATGCCATGCGTTTCATATCTTCGAGATCCCTGGACATGAAATTCATTGATTGCTGGTGCATATTGTTCATCATTTGGAGTTCACGACTACGCGATTCTTCTAGTGCTCGTTCGACTGCTGGATCTTTTTGATTTTGCGATTTTACTAACGCCAACATCGTTTCATGGCTTCTTCTTTCGCTTTCCAGTTGCATTTTATACATCGCTTCTTTGTCATTCGAATCGTTTTTCCCGCCGCCTTTTATCATTTCCAGAAGAAGTGCCCGATTTGTCTTGGCTTCTTCCATTAGCATTTGTATCATTGGGTCGTTTCCGTTATTTCTGTTTCCACCTATACTATTGAGAACGAGTAAAAGTGTGGGATCGATTCCGGCTTGTTGTGATCCAGGAACATATATTGTTTCTGTCATGGGGTTGCCACTTTCGTCTTTCATTACTTGGCCGGTCGCAGGGTCTACTTTTATTCTTGCCTGTGGCACCAATCCTGCTCCTGATTGTTGGCTACTAGGATGGGAACCGCTGTATCTATTTCTCATTTCCCGGCGTTCCTGACGTTCTTCTTCGATTTGTCTTTCATATTGCATGGCCAAGAGTTGTCGTTGTTTTCCTTTGAGTTCTTTTTTGCTCATTCCTGGCATAATCAAATCGTCATCGTCATCCCAATCGTCATCGTCTTTTTCTCCGTATTTTGTTCCACGTTCTTCTAGGACCACGTCTATCATTGGTGTTATTTCGTTCTCAAGCTGTATTTTTATTCTGTTGAGTTCTCTTTTGTCGATTTCGATGTTTGATATTTTTCTGTTGAGTAAAATAAGAAGTTCTTTTTGTTCGTTGAGCTCCCTTTTTACCTTTGGTTTTTGTCTTTCGATCTGACGAAGATAATTCATTATCAGGGATTTGACGTGAGCTTGTTCGATTTCGATGTAATCATTTTTTTCTTTTTTCTTTGATGGTTCTTCAGTTTTGCCCAAAGGACCACTCAATGCTTCTATGGCGGGTTTGAGATTGGTTTCATATTGATTGTTCAAATCATGGAATCGGTCGATAGTTAATTTTTCTTTATCGAGCATTTTGATACCGTCCATCATAATTTCCCTTTCTGGTATCAGTGCATCTCTTTCTTCAGTGGGAAGAGATCCATATGCTCTCATAAGTTGTCTAAATTTTCCTTTTAATTCTGAGCGTTCAATAGCATCTACACGTTTAATTTCATCACCAGTCATTGGACTTCCTCCGGAAGGTTTCTTTTTCTTTTTTTCTATCGGTGGAGGGCTAGGCTCTACCACTCTTGCTGTTTCTTTATAGTCGGGATATTCGCTTAATTTCATGCCATGGGTTTGGTATACATGACCGCCTAAAGCCTGTACTCGCTCGAAAATCTTATCACAATCTTCTACAGGACACCGCCATTTGATGATCTCCCCGCCTTCTTCCTTCTCCTCTTTTTTCTTTTTCACCATGAGTAGTTTCCCCCTATATTATAATATTATATTCATCTTGGAATGGCTTAATGAGGCGTTTGAGGTGTTATCTTAAAGGTACTTAATCGTTTTGTAAAAGTGTTTAGGGCGTTTATCTTAGAGCTAACTTTTTGAAATTATCTCGTTTTTTATGTCGGCTCTAATCTGGTCGAGCAAGAATGTTACTGCAAATGAAATGGTTTGAGATGGGTGATTTACCTTAATGAATCCCTTGTCGAGCAGATATTTTCCTATGAATTCTATGTACTTGATATCTTTAAAAGTAAGATTATCTAGTATACACATAAAATTTTTTTTATCCCCTTCTTTTGGTTTGATATGAGCACTAAAACCATCTGGAATTTCGAGAGTCGGAGGAGAGGTGTCGGCAGTTGGTGTTTCGGGTGTAGAAGTTGGTGTCTGCTCGTCCTCTCCCCCTTTGGTTGGTGTTACAGATGCCTTTTGTTCAGAGTTACTTACGTCAGGATGAAACATTCCAGGACCGACTTCGACGCCCTTTTTAACACTTTGGGTTCTTTTTTTGGAGCGATTCGGGTAAAAAAGTCCTTCGCCCTCTTTTTTGGGTTCTTCGGGGTTTTCGGCGTCGGTTTTTTCGTCTTTTGTTTCTTCTTCGGCCATAATTATCAGAAACAAAATGTCATTTTATATATATAAAATGTGTGGTTCTTTTAGCTTTCTAACTACTTAATGCCTATCTGACCGAACCATTTTCGTAGTCCTTTGAGGACATTAGGGGGTAATGATTGAAGAATAAAGTCCGGGTTGGCTTCATGGGCTTCAAAAATGGGTATTAAGGGAGTGAGTAAGATGTCTTCGAAATGATGTGCGAGTACGACCTTACGCCATTCGGGTTTTGAGAAGAGAATATCAAGAGGGCCATGGAAAAAGAGTCGATGCATAGCGCCCATGTCTTTAGCCGGAGCATCTATTTTAGCATGAACTTCTGGATAAGATTCACCGAAAAGTAAGGTATCGAAGTAACTATGTGCTTGATTAGTAGGTATTGAATCACCTTTTATGAAGATCGTTCGGGGATTTCGGATAAGAGGGCGTTTTTCATATAGTCGGGTAAGATTTTAAGCATTTGGGTATATTTGTTATCTGGGAATACGCCCAATGATTGAATTGCCTGGTCCCTGTATTGTGTGATAAGTTCTTCAGTGGCTTTAATACTTTCGTTCTTGTCCATGGAGTCGAATAAAAGGATCCAGTCATCCTGACTGAGTTGTTTTTTCTTTCTGAAGGCCTCAATGGTTTCTTTAATATCATCTCGTTGAGTTGTTTTATATGTGTGGATTACGGGATAGGTAACTTTTCCTTCTCTCATGTCACCTATGGGTTTGTCATAGGTTTTGGTTTTGAGGACATCGACGAGATCATCAGCTACTTGGTACATCATTCCTACGTTTTCCCCGTAGGTTTTTGCAGCTAGTTGTTGTAAATCATTAGCACGGGCTACGATTGCGCCCATCTGACAGGGGGCTTTAAAAAGAGAGGCGGTTTTAAGCCTTATTACTCTGAGATATTGGTCTATGTCGAAATGTTTTCGAACAAGTATTTCTTCGCTGTTCCCTGTAGCCATTTTTACTAGAGTGTTGGATAATAGACGACCAATGGCAACGTTTCTGTCGAGTCCAAGTTTAATAGCAAGGCTGAAGAGTGTGGTACCGCCCATGACAGCGGCGCCCATTCCAAAGACTGCTGGAGTGCTTGGTTTTCCTCTGCGTAGGAAATCACCGTCTACGACGTCATCTACAGCGAGTGAGGCTTGGTGTATCATTTCAAAAGTTGCGGCCAATTCGAGGGTTTCTTCTTTTTTTCCGCCTAATGCCTGAGTAGTGAGAATTGCTAATGCCGGTCGGAGACGTTTGCCTCCAGTCGCGGTTTGGTAAATAAGAAGATTGGCGATCCCTGCAAATTGTTCGTCCTCGAGTAATTGTGCCATTGTATCGGTTATTTCGTCGCCAACGCCGACAAGAAAATCTCGTATTTTGTCATCATCGTACATTTTCAATCATCTCCTATTATCCTATAAATGTATCTTTATTTTCGTCGATGATGCGTTGGAAGATTTGCAGATCGCGAATATAGTTCTCTCCTTTGATGGTTAAGAATCCGTAGAAAAATGCTTGTGTGAACGTTATGTCTCCGCGTTTTATTGAAATGAAAACGTCTTCATCCATCCATATGCGGCATGTGGGAGTATCTTTCAGACGTTTGTATGTTCGGATTGCATTTTCTTCGATAACGAAACCGGTGTCCAGGTGATCCATGCCAATAATATTTAATTCAAGTGTACGGTCTTCGTTAGGACAAAACTTTTTCTTGAACTGTGGTATGTCCATGTCTTTGTTGATGCGTTTAACACCGACTTTAAACAGTTTTTCGATGAGCATTTTTTTCTTTTCTCTCATATTCATCATAGAAACACCTCAAGAGGTTTGATAACCTTCTGGCATAGCAGTTTTTTCAGTGGCTAGAAAATAAGGACAAGTTCGTTTTTGGGTTATTAGTCCTTTAATATATTTACAATTTTGACAATCTGCGCCACGGATTTCTTTTCTCCAGTATTTGCAGTATGCCAGTACCATTCCTGAAAAAAATGTGATATTACATTCTTTACAAATGAATTGTGGTTTACCTGCTGGAGTTCGTTTGGACATTTTTATGGGTTTTCCTCCACATCTTGGACAGCGAACAGCTTTGTCGGGAAGTGGTAAGTCGAGAGGAAATCTCCATGTACCATCTATTTTTTTAGGTTGAACTGGGCCTAATATATCAAGATCCGCCATAGGATTTTGCCACCTCTTTTGTTAGAGTACCCAATTTTTTGAAAATTGATACTTTACCAAATTTCTTTTTATTTTTCACAGGTTTACTGGTGATGATTTTGTGTGCTATTTGTTGAAAATGATTGTCTCTTAAGACCATTTCACCCTTTGGACCTTTAGTCATTAGACCTGTGGGAACGCCGCCAAGGAATGGAATGGAATATTTCTCGGCAAGTTCTTTGGATGTCATATCATCATGTATGAAAAGTTTGTCGTGATGCCCACATTTTGTGCATATATGACCATCCATGTTGGCTATGAGTCCGCTGATATTCATTCCTTCTTCTTTGAGATAACGTATGGATTTTTGAACTGCATTGTCAGATACGTCAGAAGGTTGGCTGACAAAAACAACTTCCATTTGATTATATTCGAGAAGTTTCATTATAGTTAGTATTTCTTCGCTGGTTGTGGGTGGTGTATCGATGAATAAGTATTCGAGTTTTCCAAAATCGACACAGGCAATGAATTGTTGGATCATACTTGCTTTTTTGTTTCCGTCGAAAAGAATGGGCTGATCCATGTCGGGCAAAAGAAATTCGGTAGACATGACTAAGATATTGTTTGAAAATTTAACTGGGTGTATGCTTTCACTGTCAACGTTTATTTCTTCATCTTGTAGGTTGAGTATTTTAGCACATGAAGTTCCGGTGATGTCCATGTCCCATAATCCCGTTTTCTTTTCAAGGATTTGGCCACAGTACCATGCCAAAGAAGCGCTTATGGTACTTTTACCAACTCCGCCTTTGAGAGAGACAATGATAAAAACTCGTTTGATGTTTTTGAGTTTTTCAAATAATGTTATTTTAATTCCCCCCTAAGACCTTGATATAATTACGATCTCAACTTCTTGACCAACTTCGAGGTTGAACATTTTTGCGATACTTACTGGAAGTATAAATCCCATGCTTGTTCCAACTTTTTTAACTTTTAGTCTGATGGGAGGAAGGAATTGTGCAGCACAACCTTTCATCATTTGCTTTACAACTTTGGGGTTATCTGTTCCAAAAAGCCGTTCTCCAAATTGGTCAACAATGTTGTTAAATTCCTCATCAGGCATATCTTCCATTTTTGCACCTTTTGGATTATATCATTTTATATATATAAAATATCCCTCAGAAATGTTGAAATATAAAGAAGGTGTTCACTTATTTGTTGGTGAGGAAATGGAAGCAAAACTGGTTTTATTGACAAGTAAAGATTGCGAAACTTGTGCGGAAATGAAAAAGAATATAGAACGAACTGGTAGAGAGGCGGATATTATTGTTGTTGATGAAGAGGCCGGTAAAGAAAGGATGGCGGAATTGAAAGATCAAGGACTGGTTTTGACATCAAAGGATGTACCACAGTGTTTTTATGATTACGGGGAGGGGAGTTTTGCTCCTTGTGATGCTGAAGCTCTTTTTGAAGAACTCAAAGAACCGGAAACCGATGAAACTGGGGAGTAGGACATGATTGATGATACTGATACGTTAATTTTGGTGTATTTGACGTATAATCCAGGCGTTACAACAACAACGATAGGCAAGGATATTTATGAGCCGAAGACTCGTGAAGATGTTCATAGGGCGGACAATCGTGTGCGTAAAAAGTTAAAAAAACTGGAAAGAATGAAGGTTGTAGTTGTTCGTGAGGGTAGACCGAAAAGGTATTTCATAGAACGGGCCAGAGTAGTGAGGGGGCAGGGGTTAATACGTATTTTTGATGAGAATAACGAACCATGGGAAATGGATGTGGGGGAAACGTTTTTGGCGATAAGTGGAATAAATAAATCTTTGATAATAAGACCAATGGAAAATATTTGGAATGGGGAAAAAGACGAGGATGGTTGTCCTACTTCAGAGTTGCAGGAGGATATATAACTAAGCAAGTTATTGATGGTGTTGCAACTTTAGCAAAAACTGAAAAGGAGGTAACCGTCATGACAATAGCATTGAAGACCAAGAAAGGTTTCTGGGGCAAAGCCGGAGCCGGAGGTTCGTATCGGGGTTTCACCTACTACAGAGCCGCGCCGAACACAAACACCAAGAAGTACGCCAATGTAAGACCGCAACAGAAGAAAATCGCGGCATTGGGTCGAAAGATAGGTGAAGAGTGCAAGGGCCAGACCGGAACTGCTTTCAAGGCATGCCGCGCCAAAATCCAGGGAACTGGGTAAGGCAGCGGGGCTTCGTATAGCCGGTATCCTACTCAAAACCGGCTACTTTTTTTTCTTAACATTTAAATACTATAGAGAGTATAGTCTGTAGTGGTGTTTAAAATATCTAGGACTGCGAGATGTTATCCTTGTGAGTGTGTGGAGAATTTGAAAGGGTTGGTCCGAAATGCCATGCGGATCGAGGAGTGGTTGGATAATAAGTGGGATGGAAAGGGTCTACAGGATATAGACCTGTTGTTGGAGGAATTTCCATCTTATATGGATACTTATCTTGAGTGTTTTGGTTCGAATGAGAAAGCGGGATTTCAGAAACAAGACGACCCAGAGTTTGATTCGCATTTGTGGTCGTTAAAAAATGCTCGTAAAAATTGGGATGGAGAAACGAAACCCATCATAAAGGATGCAGTTTCGGGTTTTCTTGAGTTTGGTTTTTACAATCCATCATGCGCTACTCGTAGGAGTGGTTATTTAGATACTCCGGATTAAGTTTGATATATAATTCGGGTTATTTTTTTTTCTTAACATTTAAATAGGGTGGAGAGTATAGTCTGTAGTGGTGTTTTATGATGAATGGTGATATGCGACCCAAGAACTGTATTTGTGTTATGAAAATGTTTGAACAAGAACGTGACAAGATTGGTACCATTTTAAATACACAAACTGCGGAAGAAGGAAATAATTTAATAGAGCGTCATTATGGTACTGAAGAAGAAATGGTTGAGGTACTTCGTCAGTTGTCCGATTCTGCACAGGGATGCGGAATTGTTAAAAATAGGGAACTTCGTGTTAGAATGGATAATGCTCTGCATGGTGGGGATATAACGAAATTTATGAAATTGTTCGAACGTCTTGGTGCCGATGAATGTAGGGAATTCTCAGATAATTTTTATGATCGGATTTTTGATAAGTTTCATTTATAGAGGTGTTTAAAGATGGGCAAACCTGAAAAGAATTATCCATGTGCGTGTTTTGAGAATGCTAAAGATTTAATGAAGATGGCGGCAAAAATTGAGATTATATTTGCTGATTCTCAAAGTTTCAATGCTACGGTTCATGATGATGTACAGAGTGATTTGCCTTATACAATAGAAGAATATATTAACTGTTTTGAAAGTCCTGCGAAGTCTGGTTTCCCAAAAGGTTACGATATAGAGCATGATAAAGCGATGGTGTATTTGAAGCGTTTAAAAGAGGAAGTTCAAAATCGAGATTTGCAGCCCGAAGACGCGGATTGGATTTTAGGCGCTGTGCTTTGGAGTCCATCTTGTAGTCGCTTTAAAATATAATGTTGTGTTTTTATGACAAAGAAAAAAGGTCGTTGGGTTCGTGAAGGGGAGGGTGAGATACTTGTAGAGGGTGCGGTCAAAGATGATTGGCAGAAGATTCGTAAAAGGCCTGAAAATCAGGAATTACAACCACAACAGAAAAAAGTGATCCAGGCTGGAAAAGAGACGGCTAAGCGGTGTAAGGGTTTGAAGGGTGATAATTGGAAGACGTGCCAGTCTAAGGTTTTGGATGAATTTTATCCCCAAAGGAGGAAATCGAGTGTTTAAAGAAGAGGAGGCACGGGATTTTATTAAGACATGGGGGAATGATCGATTAAGGAATACGGTGGACGACGGCAGTATTTCAAATTATAATCATTTTTATCAATTGGCTATGCGTGAGGAATATGAGTTTAGATTTGGCGGTGGCGGCGGGTCTTTTGTTAAACCTGGCAAGAAAAAACTTGATATAAAGGCTTCGACTAAATATTCGGAAAAGACAAATGAAATTATAAATAAGATCGCGTCTAAGATAAAGACAATTGAAAGGGAAGATATTTATATGAAACATATAGAATTCCAAAGTGGGCATAAAGGAGATATTGTCATAAAGATGGGAGACGATCCTAAAAAAAGTATTATAAATAGTTTCCAACGTATATTTCCAGAAATGCCGCGTGAACATATTGGTGGAGTTTTGAGAAAATTTGTCGAAGAATCTGAGATAGATTATGCGGATTGGGTTTTAAAACAAGGCGAAAAGAAATTTTTTCTTTCTAAAAATTTACAATTTGCCGTGAATGAATTGCAAAGAGGGGATGTGGAATTTGGAGGGTATGTAGAGGATAAACCGAAACAGGAATTGCATTTGGTGGAGGGTGAAGAACATAGCGTTTGTACTTTAAAACCCAAGTATGGGGGTGTGTCATTTCATACACATCCACAATCAAAAGCGAGACCGAGTACGGCTGATCTTAAAAATTTTCTCACTTGTCCCAATCAAAAAACTAGCATGATTATCGGAAAAGATGGCATTTTTGTTGCCAAGAAGATGGGCTCTGAGAGCTTTGAGAATATTGGTGTTCATGAAATAAATGATTTAATAAATGCCATAGCTGATGATAAAGGCATTTCTTATCATTTATTGGGCGGCAATTCTGTTCGATTGGACTGTATGGAGACGTCGGGTTCGGAATGCGAAAAAAATGTTGATAAATTATATGAGGGTTTTTACGATAGTTTAAAAGATATTTTCAATGTCGCTGCCAGGAAATATGAAAGAAACGATAAAATTGAACTTCTGAGGAAGGGTGGCTCGGATGAAACTTGACGAGAAACAGGCGAAAAAGGTTAAGAAAGTCGCGCCAAGATATGGCGACGGTCATTATCTTTTACATGTCGAAACAGACTGTGGGTTTGCGGATATTGGACTTTTGCCGGATGGTAATGGTTTGAAAACAGAAGTGGAAGATGCTAAGATAAATGAGATTTTGGAATGTTGGTTGCGGGAGAATGAAATTTAGTGTTCACTTAAAAAGTTTTATATAGTTCTCTACTAATTATCATATGGCTGTAGAAGATCGTGTCCGTAGTGGGTAGTATCTCCTTGTGTAGGCGATGTGGTGTCGCTCGGGACACGTTGTCGCAATGTTTTTGATCTTTCCCCTTGCGGCATTCGTGTCCTTTTAGTATATTTTTCCATAGGAAAGATTATATCGTTTGTCGTGTATTTTCTACGTGGTGTTTTTTCTATGGCCGAGGATGTTTTGACCCGTGTTAGTGATACATTAGACTCTGATAAATCGGATGTCGAAGAACCGGTAGAGGTATCTTCTGATGAGTCTGGCAAGCTTCCTGGCGAAGATGTTTTAGATGAACATATGCAGTTAACGTTTTCTGATTTCCCCACAAAGGCTACTGTTGAGGATTATAAGAGTGGCACATGGCAGTGGGCGGTGGCCAAGATTTTGGCAAATGACGAACCATTCAGTTTTATTGAAAACATTTCAGACGAAGATAAACCCCGAGCGCTTGGTCATATTGAAAGGGGGGAGTTCCCTCATGTTTATACATTGGATGAGCGCCAAGCTCTTAGTGGGGAGATGCCGGCTGAGGAAGTGGCTGAGCGGATGTCTACAGATTTTCATTATTCGATGATGAACGAGCTTGAGAAACAACGTCCTGAAATTTTGGAAGAGGTTTTCTATTACATGGCGGATATTACATTGCAAGATCAGGTGATTGATTGGGTAAAAGGTGAAAAGAAGTTTAATTCCAGGGCGATAAAAGGCATGTTCAATTCGTATGGAGATATCCGACCACGACGTATAATGTTAGAGACAGTGGGGTTCATCGGTGCGGATTTTGATGCACGAATTCCATTGTTGTGGGGAGATGCTGAAGGAATAACATCAATACGAGAATATGCTTATCTGCCTGTGACACCTCGTGATTTCATCACACCTGCTGGTAATCCTAGTTATGATAGGTTGAATCGTTATCTTAAGAAATTTTATGGTTTAGAGTTTAATATGGATCGTGATTTTTTCAACAAAAAGTTGAAACGGAGTATAATGGAAGGAAATACACCATCAAAGTTGCTTTTAGAAGAATATGGTGTTCCTGTTCTTGGTGAACGTGCTCTTACAAAGGATAATTTTGAAAGGGAACGCCAGAAATTCTTTTATATGAAGAAAGAAGCGGCGGAAGAAATGGAAGGTGAGGAAGAGGAAGTATTTATTGCAAAACCGTTATCGAAACTTAAGACGCAGAGTGTGCCGAAAGGTAAAGAGAAGCCCGAACTTCTTGTTGAGGGGATGTTTGTGGGAGATATGGGTGAGTCGGTACCACATGTCAAGAGAGCTGAAGATGTAATCGAAGAGGAATTTGATGAAGAAGAGGATGAAATTTCTACAATACCGACGCCGGAAGAATATGCTGAGAAACAGCCAATGATGAAAGAATCAAAGAAATGGGGCAAAATTTTCAAGGATATGAAAGGACGGAATATGACAGATCCATCGGATATGAGTCCGGAACAATTGGATGAACAATTTAGAACGCATCCTCATGTTGAAACAGGGGATTTAGATGCGTTGCGTGTACTTTATCTTAATGATGAGATAGCGCTTACTTCTATTTCGGGTGGTCATGACGAATTTAGGAGAAAGATTGGGCGTGGAAAGACAAAAAGTGAAAAAGCGTGGTCGAGGGCTTATGATATCGCAACTGGTAAAATAGGAGATTCGCCGGTGTTGGTTCCAGAGGATGATGTTGTTGAAGAAGTAGATGTTGATATGTCACGTTTAATGGCTTTGAAAAAACCTGAATTGCAGAAAATGGCCTCGGAGTTTGGGTTGCCAATAGATGGAACTAAGAAAGAAATCACTACAAGAATATTAAATATCGTGATTGAAGAAGAAGAAAAACCTAAGAAACGAGTGAAGAAGAAAGCTTCTGTTCCGAAAAAACCGGTTGCTAAAATTATAACGGAAGAAGAAATCGAGAAGAAAGAATCAAAATTGAAGAAGAAGTTTAGTGGCGGAGTGGATAGTATGATGGATGATCTGTGGTGATATTATGGATATTTTTGCACCAGACCCTGCGTTGTTATCAGAAGGGGAGGAATTGGGGTTTCATGTGGGGGATAAAATAAAGAACAAGAATAACAAACGTGTTGGTACTATTTTGGGGTTCGGTCGTGAAGGTCCACCTTTTAATAGATTGCGTATTATAGTGAAGCTTGAAGATGGTTCGCCATATATGATGGTGGCCTCAAAGAAAAATATTGAAATTATTGGGAGGAGTGAGAAAGTGGTTCCAAAAGCAGCGAAGCCAGAGGTAAAAAAACCTCAAGGTGGTAAAGAACTTTCAGCGAAAGATGTCGCTTTGAAAAGTTTACATGCGTATTTGATGAAAATGGCTACATCTATAGGTATAGATGGTGAAGCTGAAGTAAAGAAAAGTTTCATCGATAGGTATAGTCAAAAATTTGGAAAGAGAAAAGTGAACACTATTATGGCTGAGTTGCACAAACTGAGTAGGAGAAAGGTTCCGCTTACATCTAAAATTAAGAGTGTTATTCTTGGGGAGAAGGATGAGGGAAAACTGTCCAGGATGTTGAGAAGTGAGTATCTTAGTAAAAAGGTCAAAGATTTCATTGATAAGGAGATGGAAAAAAGGGCGTTGGCTGAAGACAAACCATTACCGACTGCGAGTTTGAAACCTTATCAAGAAAAAGAAGTTGCGGGTTTTGTGAAAAAGGGGGATTATAGAATAGTAAATATTGAGTTTAAGACAGCGCGACCCGATGAGAAATATATTATTTTTGAGACAGATGCGAAAGTGGCTGGGATATTGGCTAAAGATTATGCAACACGATTGTTTGGTGATGATTACAAGAGTTTGTCTACATCGAAGACGGCACCTTCTTTTGTAGTGAGTGCGGCAATTGGAGAAGGAAAAATCATTCCATATACAAATCCGGATATTGCTTCGATACGTCTTGAAAAATGGAAAGAGATAAGGAAGGAAAAGGATGCTGTTGAAAAAGAGAAGGCGAAAGTTTTAAAGAAGAAGAGGGAAAAAGAAGCAAAGGAGGCGAAAGAACGCGATGAGTTTTTGGATGAAATGAGAAAGCTGCGTTGGAGTGAAGAACATTTATCTCAGACAGATTTCGTTGATAAGCTTTTGAAAATATACAAAGATGAAGAACGGATGTATACTCCTGAAGACCTTGATGTTGAACCGGTGCCAGAGGACGAAGATGTTGAAGTTTTAGTCGAAGAGGTAGTTCCTGATGTGGTTGATAGGGTGGAATCTATGTTATTTGGGGGCGTGGATATTAGGAGTATGAATCTTGAGCAACTGCGTAAGGTAGCTGCGAAAATGGATGTTCGATATAAGGGTAAGAAGAAAGTAGATTTATTACTTGATATTGAATCAAGCGATCCCTTTAGAAAAGAGAGAATTATGGATGAATGGGCAAATTTAACGGATGATGAATTTGGGGTAATTAAAATTGCTTTGGAAGGTATTAAATTACCGAAGTGGAAGAAATCGGCTCTTTCAGAAACTATTAAATTGCGTAAAGAGAAAGCACAAATGGAAGGCAGGGGTGACATAGAAAAACAGGACGATTGGTTAGATGAAGGAACGATATTAGGAAATTATATGCGTTTCAGATCATGGTTGAATCAACAAGAGTTTGATATTACGGATCCAAATCGGATAAGATATCTTTGGAATATTTCGAAAATGAGAGATAAGTTGCCTGTTTTGGGTGAAGAAAATTTAAATACGACTAGGAAAGAATGGGATGCTTATATTGAAAAATATCACACAAGTATGCCACTTGAACAGGCGGTGGATATTTATACTAAGTACGTGTCAAAAAATAAACCTATACCAAAGAAAATGTTTGAATATGACCCTAAATTTGAGCAGGAACTTTTGTTTTCTTTACCTCCTAGCAAGGCATGGAGACGTTGGCAAAGTTATGCGAAAAAATTTACGAAGTTGAAATACAAACCCAGAGATTTAAAAATTGGTGAAAGAATAAATGATTGCGGCGATGTCGTGGAGCATAATTGTTCTCCAGAGCTTTATGTAGAGGATGCTTATGATGTATATATTAAGAATCCCAGACAAAAAATGCGGGGATTTGCTCATAAGATGGGTATTGCAACAACAAGACGGGTAGAAGATGAAGAAGGCAAAATGCGGAGTGTACCTATACTTTTCAATGAGTTAAAAAAGGAAATTTTAGAAAGGGTGCCTATCAAAAATCCGGATAAGAAGTTGAAAAAAATGGCGGAGAAGTTGGGTATAGAAACGGTACGAAAAATAAAAAAAGAGGGACGTGATAGCGAACGAGAGTTAGATTTTGACGAAATTAAAGAGTTAATATTGAGTAAATCGCCGAAGTTGAAAAAAGAGGTTAAACAAATATCAGATTCTAAAGATATAGAAGCAGAGATATATAAAGTTACCAAATCAAGAATAGTGCCTGTGGGGGTTTGGGGCGAGAAATCGAATTTATCTGCGCTTTGGCTTTTGGAAGATGCTATATTGGAAGGCGATAAACCGGATGTGATTTATAAAGAATTTTTGATGGGTCCGCCGTATAATAGGACTTCGAAACAGGCGGATGAATTGTGGGATACGTGGGGAACAAGATACATGTTTCCTCCGAAGGATGAGTTGCCGGTAAGAAAAAGTTTAGAACTTTGGTTGTCAACATCTGATGAAGAAAAGAGCACTCCAGAAGTTAGGGATGTTTTGGCTCATAAAGTGATAATGGAAGCTTTTAAGGAAAAGGAAGGAGGATTGCTGACTCATACTGATTTTTTGCTTTTATTTAATAAAGATGAAAACATGGCGAAAGAGATGTGGAAGCGTTATGATTATCTTACGGAAGGTGGAATAAAGAGGTTGTTTGTGAATTATTTTCGTAAGGATTTGGAAACTAAGGGTGGGAATGAAATTCTTTTGCGTTTGAATAAACCTATATCAAAATCATTTTTATTGAAGCGTGTTGAGAATGATAAGGATGAGATTTTTAAAGGAACAGGTATAGAATACAATCCAAATTTACATGAAACGATGTTGGTAGATGCTTTGGAACATGTTGTAGATTTTGATATATTGGCGGGAAGACCGGAAGTTGCGCGAGAAAAAATCGTAGAAGAATCTAAGCCTATTGAAGATCAACAGACAGATGCTACACTTGAATCGATAGAGATAATGGTTCCAGTAGAAGATGTGAAAGCTGTTACTGAAGACGAGCTTGATTTGTTGGCGGAATATAAGAAAGAATATAAGTCGGAACCAGAGCCTTGGCAATTGGCTAATGCTTATGGTTTGACATTGGAAAAGGCTAAGGCTATTTGGACGAGAGATTATTGGAGAGATACTGAAAAGGAATATGGGAAAAATAGTGATCAAACTATAAAAGCCGCTTTAAAAGCAAAATTGAAGGATATCACAGATTTTTCACCTGATGACAGTATGGAGGATTTGAAAGATGACCTCAATTTTTATAGAGGGTTGTTGGAGGAATATCGTAGACGAACTGGAGAAACTCTTAAATATAAGTTTATTTTTCCAAAGGAGTTTGGAAGTCAGAAGTTTGATTTAAATGAGGTTTATGAGTTTGCATATAAGGATTATAGTGAGGAATTTGTTACTCCAGAGGATATAAGTCTTATTGTTGATTTTGCTAGAGAGAATAATAAATTGCCTGAGAAAAGAGATATATTTGAGATGTTTAAAAGACCGAGTAAGGCGGAGTTTTTTTGGGGGAAGGTTTTGCGTCAGGAAATACCATTTGATTTTTCGGATGTGGAGTTGGAAGAATATGCCAGAAAGCGTGGTTTAGAAACGACTGGGATTGAGCGAGCGAAAAAATTGTTTAGAGAAAGTGGCAGAACAGCCTTGCCTATGACGTTGTTAGAACAGGCGATCAATTTTAAGAATCGAGAACAGGATGAATTGCGTCGAGCGTATGAGGCATTGGCGCCTAGAGGAAAAACGGTGGAGAAACTTGTAGAAATAAAGAGAGTTTCACACACTCGGCATCAGCACATTGAAAAACTCAACGCGTTAATTAAATCTTTGGAAGATGAAAAAGAGAAAACGCGTCATGTTCGGGAAGTAGAAATATCCAAATTAGATATTCTTGAAGATAAGCCAGATTTGTCAGATAAAGAGTTGAAAGAAGTATATGAAATAAAAGAGAAAATTTTGATGTTGGATATAGGTTTGGCTACAATAGTAGAGGATATTAGAGAAGCCAATATCAAAAAGCGTGTTGGAATAGGCAGTATGGAGGAGTTTGATAGTGAGTTTGTGAAAATGGATAAGGGGAAGAGCAAAGTTGAAGATAATTTTGAGAAACGTGTGATATATGTCAAACATCCTAATGACAAGTTTGTAGCCATTACTGTAAGATTGCCTATGATAAAGGAGTTTTGGGTCGATGAACTACGCGATAAAAGGGTAAAAATGATAGCCGACAAAGAAAAAGACATTGATAAAATGACTCCGGCTTGGGAAGGGAACTATAAAAAATTTGTCAGAGCGAAGGAGAGTCTTAAGGAAATCGAAGATGACATGGATGTAACAAGAAAGAGTTATTATAAAGCCAAAGATTATGAGACACTGAAATCTCTTTCGAATAAATTTTCTAGGTTGAGTTCTCAGAGCGATGATTTAGAAGATGAACTATTTGATCTTTCTGAAAAATTGTTGACAATCGATGAAATGGAGAGAATAGAACCGACGATAGAAGGTATTACCGGTCAAAAAAAATATAAAGATGTCGCCGATCCTCATTTTTCAGATTCCGAGATTAAAAAGTTGGCTGTGATTGGTTTTATGAACACAGCTCGTGATCTTGGTTATTATGAGTATATGATGAAATTGGCAGATATAGGATCGGATATAGGTATGGCAGACGCTCCGTTGGCATATTTCGCTCCACCTGAATCGAAATTTAGAGATGTGTTGTTCCGCTCGTGGTTGCAACATGCTTTGAAGGGAATAGATATAGATAATTGGGATAAGAAGACTATGAAGCAATTTGTTGGAGATTATGTGGAGTTGTGTCCTGAAGTTAAAGAAGGAAGTTTAAAAGAACGATGGAAGAAATGCGCGACTAATAAAGCATCACTTATTCAATCGATGGCGATAGAGAGAACAGATCCTCAATTAGTGTATGCAATGGTGGATGATACACAACCTAATATAAAGGATATTTTGGAAACCGAGGAGCTTATAGATGTTGTGTTGAGAAAACAGGATTTCTGTTTCAGTGTCGAAGAATTGGAGTCGATAAGAACGGCTTTAGAGGAGAGTTTGGAAACAAATACAGAGACTCAGGAGGTATATTCGGAACGTGCTGAAACTTTATTGGAAAAGGGGAAACAATCAACGAGTTCATACAAATTCGTGAAGCAATCGATAGAAAATTTGGCGGCGGAAGCTGATAGTATAGAAGAACTTTTGGAAAAGTTTTCCAGAGAAGGATTAGTGTGTTCGACGGAGGAGTAGGTGAACACT
>CEPZ01003682.1_pt1 | contig 21267 bp, 17 predicted proteins | sample 530461 | NCBI WGS metagenome assembly CEPZ01 (sample SAMEA2620106, study PRJEB7988) | marine metagenome | isolation source: saline water (ENVO:00002010), including
AAAACAGTAGATGAATAATATGTAGTTTTAAGAGCATTGTTAATACCCCTAAAACTTTGTTTAGCAGATGTTACTACAGAATTAATCCATCTTTGCCCTTTATGTCTTACATAAGAGCCAATGGCATATGATCTATTATCTCTCCAACCATCTGTTTGTGTTAAATTGTATATACTTGAGGTTGCTCCTTGATCTTTAACATCTTTATATGTATTGTAAAGTGATGGTAAATCTTTTTTATTAAACATAGTATATGTGACTTCATCTAATTTAAGATAACCTGCATTAGGCAAATTTTTTTCGTTTGTTTCGATTTCTTCAAAATTAGATAAATCTCTATCTAATGATCCTTGCGTAAAAGTTATAGGAGGATCATTTGCTGGTTCTTCTAACCATCTAGAATCACCTTTTAACATACTAATAGAAGCATCATAATCTATATCTCTAGCCTGACCGGAAAATATAGGATCAAATCGAATTAATTGAGGATTTGTTTTAATGTCACTTTGTTTTAAAGTAAATTCTTGTGTTTGCTGAGTAGGTAAAGGACCAAACTCACCTAACCTAAACATCCATTCTTCTTCCAAGTCTATATCAACACTTGATTCTAATAAAAATGTACTTCGTATTAATCTATTAAAACTTTCAGGTGTTCCTTTTTTATGAAGTAGTCCTTTCATAAATTGAAATTGTACATCATCAGATAATCGCATATTACGTAAGAACTGTTTCTTCTCATACCCTATGTTTTTTCGTGCAACACCTGATAAATTTAAGTCTGTTAAATGCTGAGTTTCGCTGAATAATTCATAATTTACGTTTGACACCGACTTATCAAAATTTTCAAATATAGTATCATCTCTAACTATATAACCTGGTGCATAAAATGTACCATTCCAATTAGATGTTTTTTGATAATCTATTTTTAATCTTAACTTTTCTTCACTTAATAATGGAGAATACACAATATCGTTAAAAATTGTTGTATTGTCTAGTATCAACAGATGTTCGTAATCACAAACAACCAATATAGCACAATAAATTGCTTTATTGTCGTTTTTACATTTTATATTAACTTCTTTGTACTGTCTGTCTACACTTATCTCTGAAAGATTTAATAATTTTTTATCTTTATCTAAATACGCACTACCATATTCATCTTCATTATTTTTTAAATAACCATGAGCCAATGTTAAGGTTAAGGATTTACCAATAGGACTTAATTGTACCGAAGTATTAACATCCCAATTGGATTCTGCCCATATTACAAATTGATTGGCTGCAAAATTCCAATTTTGTATATTGTTATTTGAATCAACATCATTAAAAACAAAACCAACTGATTCTAAATATTTTTCATATTCTAATAGAAACCAATAAACATCCTGTATATTGTTAAATGTAGTTCCATATTTAACTTTTACAGGAATTGTTTCGTACTTAACATATCTAATTAAATTTGTATTTCCTATTGTTACTGCTCTGCCTGAAACTTTTATTGAAGGTAATACATTAAAATATGGTTCATCATTATGCCAACCATTAATTGTATATCCGGTCGACGATTTAATAATTTCTACTCCACTATAAACTATTTTTTTATACGGAGATGACTTATGTAATTTTAATGAAATATTATCAGCTGGTATAAAATTATCAGATAGTTCTGATTGTAGGCTATCTGCTAATAATGATATATTATTTTTATTAGAATAACCTTGTATTTTATACATTTGTTTCGAATTTAGCTGTCGTATTTGTCTAGCAAAATCTTTATAAATTTCATTACCTAAAAACATTAATCTATCAACTATTAATTGTTGAATCCCTAAAACTCTTCGAGTTAAATTGGTTGTGTCTACTTCATTATGAATGTATAATTCATTTGTGTTATGTCGTTTTTTAGTTTTTTCAGATATTTTTTGTAGTTCGTGCTTACTATCAACTATTTCAATTATACCTCCCATGCTAGGATGATTACCACATGAATAATATAACTGACTTATAGCGGTACCTTTAGGTATTATTAATTGCGTATATCTGTCACCTGTATTACTTGATAAAAAACTTTGTTCGTAATTCCCAGAACCAGCAAATGTAGTATAATCAGTCGAACCAATTTTCCAAACTTGCTGCGTTCCTTGGCTATATATAGAACCTTCGGTATCCCTTATTGTAGTAAGGTACAAGGGATGATTACTAGTGGATGTTAATGACCCAGCATTAGATGAATCCGATTGATCAAAAATATATGTTTTACCTTGTTCTAATTTTAAAGTTTTTTGTTGGACACCATCTATATAAAATCGATTCTGTGATCCGTCACTTGCTACGGTTACTTTTAAGGTAGTTGATGCATCCGGACCATCATTTATTTTATCTAAAACATCGTAATTGTCTTCTAAATATTTTCCAGGATTAGCAGAATATAAAAATTTATTTTCTACATAAGGAAAAATTGAACTACGCAACCATACAGTTTCTATAGGACTTCCGTCACCAAATTTAAAATTACTTCTTGCTTCGTTTGCAGTTGGAGAAGCAAGACTCCATGTATCAGGATCTTGTAAAGTAACAGTTGCATCAGTTCCGCCCGCTGTACCAGTGCCTATAACAGGAAATGTTGCACTAGGTCTAGCAACATTTATATCTTGCACATCTGCTTGACCGGGTTCGGATATAATTCCTTTTTGTAATGCAGATTCTAATACGGTTCTTCTTGTTAGGTTAGCCCAACAATTATCATTTGTAGTGGTTGTTGAAGGACTACCGTATCCTGCATCCCACCAACTAGGTTTTTCTACAAAGCCTAGCATTTCCCATGGGTGAGTATGCGGTCTATCTGTATCAAAATAATGTCTGTAGATGCCTCTCCAATAACCTATTCCTTCTGGTTGGGTTGAAGAATAATTATGTGTAAATTTATTATTAGCATCATACGAACTATTTGTTAATGTTGTAATACCCTTACCCACTCTATACGAATTAAAATAATTATCATAAAAATTATTTTGTTCGGTTTTTGTATACGGTGTAGACCGATACTTTCCAGGTATATAAGTTAAATCTTTTCTTTTATTTTTAAACGAAGATTGTATATGATCATATATTCTATTTTCTAATTCAAACAATGCTTTGTCTCTAACATCTGTTAAAGACGGAGTTAAATTACTATCGACGGTTGTATTAAACGAAACCGTTTTAGAACCATCGTGGCCTTCTATAATTACCACTTGTCTCGAACCTGTGTCATCTAAATAAAATGTCGGTTTAATACAAGGTACTACACCTAACTTTGCTAATGTAGGTGGTATAAAACTTAATCCTTGATCAATACTAACTTTTATAACAACTTTACCTGAACTGACTGCACTATTCAATGTAATTTTATTAGTTGTTGATGTAGTATCTAATGTATATAAATCACTTGTTAAATATGTTTCAACTCCGTTGGTATCAATAGTATAAACATATACATGATTTTTATATTGATTAGTTCTTGTAATATTTCTAGGTAAATTAAAATTAGATGTACTAGCAGAAACATTATATGTTTTTTCAACTAAGTTAAAATAGTACATCATATCACTATTTGCAAACGGAAATGTATTATTCTTACCTAAATTAATATCATAAAGGGCTTGATCAATTAATCCGCTAATAGTAGGACTTGACATCATACTTTTGTTTAATTGTTCTATTTTTTGAACAAATTTTTTCTTAAAAACATTATAAGAATCAGATACATATTCTAATGCTAATAATACATCGTAATTTTCGTTACTTAATGTAAACCCTGTCTTTAATAACGAAGATAATTGTTGATTTATTATTCCGCCAAATCGTTTTGTTTTATCTAAATTTCTATAATTATTTGAACCAAAAGAATTACCTGTTCTTCCTGGTTGTTTTTCTATTACATCTACAAAATGATTAAACAATTCTGAGTACTGAATATATTTTACTTCACTGTTATTTGAATTGTTTTTTATTGAATTGGCAACATCATATGACCATTCGTCTGTTGTACTAGTATCTGTAGTAAAAAATTTTACATCAACTATATCGCCTATTGCTAATATATCTTCGTTAGTCGATATTGCTTGGGCATAAGATGAATTACCTGTTTTATAAGGTATTACAACATTCTGTCCATTAAACGTATAATGAACATTCCTTAATAATTTAGTACCATTATGAAATACTTCAGGCCACCCTTGTTCCAAAACTTGATCTATAATTATAATTTTACCTGTTGAACTATTAGGAGCAGTATAATATAAAATACTATTTGTTTCTGCGGCATCAACCGCAAATGTTGTTTTTGTACCTGATGTAAGAACACCAGAGGTAAAGGCCAATCCTGCTTTATCTTGAAATGCCAATGAAGTTGTACCATTTGTTACATCAAATGTATATGTTTTTCCTCGTGCCAAATATAATGTAGGATTAATACCTGTTAATTTTTCATAACCATATGCAGAATCTAAATGAAATTCCCATCCGGTTGTATTTGCCTTGAGCCAAAAATCTCTTTCGGGTTCATAATTTGTTGTGCCTAAATCTACACTTAGGTCTGCTGTTGCAGATGTAACTTCTTGGGTTACAGTAATTGGAGTTCTTACTTGTTTATAACTCTGATGCCAGCAGTTATCGTAATAATGTTTTTCGTCATTGACATCATATTTTTGTAAATAATACAAACCTTTTATATCTACACCTGTAGTAAATGTATTGTATTGATATGTTGTTTGAACAACAGAATTATTAAAAATTAAATTACTTGTATTTGTTGTATTTGAATACGACAAAGGAAATTTTAAATAATCATCATTTTTGCGAGTAGGCGAAGTTGTATCTTCTAAATATTCAAATACTGTTGATCCGGTAAAATCTGTTTCTTTATAATAAGATAATGATTGATGTTTAGCATCGTATAATTCATATAACGGATGTTTATTTGGTATTTCTTTTTCTTGAGTTGCAGACCATGTATCTAATTTTGCATTGTAATAATAATCTATTCCTCTAACTAATAAAGAAGAAGCAGTTTGCCATTTTGTTGCATCTTCTCCTGGTGTTACACCTTTATTAATATTAACTAATGAACTAAAATACAAGTCTTTATATTTTACGATATCGCCAATAGAATAAGATTTATTCCAATCATATAATGTAGGACCATTCATGACAGTAACTACATCGCCATGATTTGGTACTGGTGTCGACCGACCATTATCGTTTGTAATTGCGGTTAATGTATAACTATTACCAACTGTACAAATTTGATTGTTTATACCTGTTGATGCATTTATAATCAGAACTCTATCACCTACTTGAACCGTGTAACCATTGTGAACTAGATTAGATGCCAAACTTGTGTTAGGATCCGATAATGTTGAAATTACCATAGCAACCGGTTTTCTACTTTCAATGCCATGATTGTATAGACGTAAATCTTTCTCCCAACAAATAATAGGTCGTTGTGCATAATCACTATCGTCTAATATTTGACCTAATGTTGTAGAACTAGATGGAGATGCTACACTATCTCCTATTTTAAAAGTTGGTGCAACACCTATAAAAGTATTAACTGCCTTTACTGTATCAATATGGTACCAATTATTTGTTCTAGACCAAATATTATTATCTCTTGAACCTCTTTCTATAGTTAGATATTCGTGTCTCCAATGAAGATCTGTATTTTGTCCGTTTTTAAAAGGTACTACTTTTTGTCCGCCTACTACTAATAAATGAACACCTGCACTAGCACCGTAATTTGCACCAGTTGTTGCAGTTATGGTAGTGCTTACTTGACCGTCGGTTTCGATACTACCCGAAGCAATAGCATGAGTTGGATTTCCGCCAGATGAATCATATATATTAAAAAATGGTTTATAAACGTATCCTTCACCTTGTGTAGTTATAGAAATTGTATCAATTTCATCATTTAAATCTACAGTAACAGTACCAGCAGCATTTATCTGGCTTGCAATACCATGTGAATAAGGCGTTATAGATGTTAAATTTGATTCCCATGCGGTAGTTGTTGCATTAAAGGTACTTTCTACAATTAATTTTATTTTAGACCCTACGCCAGTAACCAAGTAAACATTATTATCATTGGAAAATGTAAGTCGCATACCATTTTCTAATTTAATAGTTCTGTCACCATATTCGGTTTGCACACCTGATGTAAATTGTGCTAACCCTTCTACATCAGCAGCAGTTGTTCCATGAAGACCAAATATAGGTAATCCATATGGTAACCATACATAATTATTCCAATTAATAAACATATCAAAATCAATTGGAGGTCTCCAAGAATAATTATTATCAGCAAATAATTTATCTAAATTAGTAGTGTTTGAATCTAAAAAATTTAACTTATTAATTATATCACTATAGGTATACGCAGATTCATATTCGCCTGTGTCTGTTCGCTGACTTACTATACCCGGTTCTAATTGATAACGATTATCTAATGTATTTTTACTAGGTAAATAAGAATCATCTACTGATGATCTAATTTTTCCTGTCTTCTTTCCAATATATCCTGATTTATTTTCAGATACACCGCTTTCGATCATAGGATCTAAAGTTGCATTTAAAAATTTTTTATTTGTATCGCTTTGGAAATATTCAGGTAATAAGTCTGTTGAATATTTTTTTGATAAATTCCTATTAGTCGAACCCGGCGAAGTATTATTAACTTGCTCTGTTTTTGCTTTACTAGTAAAATCAGCCATTTAATTTCCTATCAGTAGTATCCTGAACCACCATCAGACGAACCACTACTAGATGTAGATGTTGTTACACCCGTGATCGATGTAGTACCTGTTACAGTATCTAATGTACCACCTGCAATTCTAATATTAGATTCAGTATAAGATGAAACTATATCTATATCAGATACTTTTGCTGCACTTATAAAAATCTCATGTTCGTTTGGTGTTACCTGAAACATATTACCAAATCTAGAACCACCATCTTTAGGTACTATAACAATAGATGAAATAATACCTATCATCTTTCGATGAACATAACCTGCTAATTCTGTAAAATAAAATGTTTCCCCAAATGCCCAGTTAGCAGGATCAAAATATTCATCTATATAACCTACAATTAATGATTTTATTTCGTTATCTGTATATGATGTAGTAGAATTTTTAACTACTTTAAATTTTGCCTGCAATGCATAATCTGCTTCCGCTCCAAATAATATTTTCATTTCACATGGTTTATAAATGATTGTATCCGATGAAGTTTTTGAACTTTCAATTGATGTAAACATATTTTTTAAATCTTCAGTTGTATGAGGTAAAGGTTTAAAATCTATACGCCTATCATTTTTTAACCAATTTGAAAAAGCAGTATAATATGTATTTGTTAAAACATATGTATCAATTATATTTGTAACTGCCGGATCTATTCTTGTCTCTTCACTTGCAGCATGAGTCCATTTAAAATTAAGATTTGATCTTCCTGTATAACTTTTATATGTTAATTTCCTAATATGCTCCCAATATATAACATTAGTTGGTAAACTTCCTAAGTTATTGTTCGTTAATGATTTATATTCAGATCCTTCGTATTCTACTTTATCATTTAACGAATATACTTGTGACGAAGACCAACTTATAACTGTATTGGGAGTAGCAGGTGTCCAATATGTAGTATTAGTCGGAACATTACCTGTTGTTGATGCTAATGCTTTATAATAGTTTCCGTTATATATTACAACATTATTAACGCCATATGTAGCAATTTCATTATATTCTAATGCCAAAGGAGGAGGGTCTGACATTAATGTTTTATACGTATAATTTCCATCTTGAACATCTGTTATAAAAATAGTATTTGATCCTACAATAGAATCAAATGCAAAAGGATCATCAATTACTAAATCTTTATTATCGTCGGCAAATTTAAGTAACACTCTTCTAGGATCTGTATATCCGTCGTCGTATGTGTAATATCCTGATATATCAAACTTATAATCATTAGTAAACAATGTAGAACCCGTTCCGCCACCAACGGTTGTTAATGGTACGGAATTTAATTTTAGAATGCTAATAGCATCTATAACAGATTTTTTTGATAATTTACTTACTTTATTTTCTAATCGTTGATTATAAAATCTTACATTATTAACTGAACCAAAATTAAATTTAACTGCCCTTGCTAAAAATACCCATTGATTTGCTTCTTTTTCTATTCGTAACATCCAACTATGATCTCCGTTGCTGCCTGTACCAGCAGAACTAAGATCAAATGCAGCATCTCTAGAAGCACCTAAATTTGCAACAGGTACTACTGTCCATGCCATTGTTGTATGATTGTAATACAAACCAAATGAATTATTTGCATCTAATTGTGTAGCTATATTTGTTCTTTCGGTTGATGTAAATTTTTTATTAAATGCAGGTGCTATTCTTTTAATTCTATAACCAGAAGGAATATTTCTAGATAATTGTACCGCTCCTAAACCTTCTGCAGTTTTACCTGTATATGTTAGTGTAGTGTCTGTTACTCCCCTACCATCTCCTGAAACACTAACTATGCTTGCCCATTCAGTTTTTGACGAAGCAGTATAATTGTTAGTGCCATCAGTATCAGGTTGGACAAATTCTATATTAGCTCCAGGAACTAAATATTTTCCGGCCAGATCAATTGTGTATGCTCCTAACCCTGCGGTTGTTGCATCGTCTTGAAAATAACCTGTTGACATTTTATTTGAACCGGTTACTTGTGTCCATGTCCATATGTTACTAGTTGCTCCTTGCAAATAACTAATTGGATATATAGGCCCAGAAATATAATCACCTGAATATTTTTGATAATAAAAATTTTCAACTTCTTTTTCGTTTAAATATGATTCTATGTATTGTTCTATAATAGATGATGAAGTTAATGTTGAATCAGAAGATAAAGTAGATCGTAATAAAGAATCTTCTAAATAAATGTACCCATCGTCTCCAAATATAGTTAAATCTTTATATGTTCCTGTTGGATCATTAATATCAACATAACGTGTATGTCCACTATGTATTCTATTTGTACTCTTTATCTTTTTAATATTTGTAGAAGCTTGCAATGGATATACTGCATAATCTTCGGCAGTTACCATTCTATCCTGAGTAGCATATACTTGTGGTGCATTTGTTTGTATAGATGTTAATGTCTCTGTTTCTGTACTATTTTGAACTGCTTCTTGTAAATCTAAAACTACAGTTAAGTCGTATAATTGATTGTCGTTTCTACTAAAATAAGGAATAACAATGTTTATGTTTTGCATGTCTTCTGGTCTAATAATATACGATTCATTATTTCCTGTTCTGTACCAAGTTCTGATAACATCTTTAGGAGCATTACCAAATCTTCCATCTGCAAACTTAATAGATATTTGATCGTCATTTCTTGTAACAACTTCAAATATATTTCTTAAACTATTATCAATAGAATTAAAAATAACATTTGAACCTGTAACAACCGGTACTTTAGTCCAACTAACAGACACCGAACCTGATTGAGCAACACTTTGAACCCACACATCATCATTTACTATATTATCTACATTAATATCTATTACCTGATTTTCAATCGGTGATGTAATTAATACATCTTTAAATGCCAAAGTACCCTGTTTGAAGTAAAAAAAGAAACCTGTATTGTCACTAGCATTACCTTTACCGTCATTTAAATAAATGCAGTTAAAAGATGCATTAGGATCGGGATAAGGTTCATAATACCCTGCTGCATTTAAATTAACATTACAAATTTCAAAGCCAGTCGATATACCATTAACATTAGCATTAAACGGATAAACAACATCTTGCCTTGTCAATGAATTTAAAGTATAAATTTCTGTTTTAATACCATCATGCGTACCTGAATTAAATGGAGTACCGAATTGATTTGTAGATGTTAGCACAGAATTTACAATTAAAAGAAATTGTTCGTATGCATTTGCATTAGTAGCATCATTCCATACTACTTCTATGTTAGAAAGATTGTTGCCGTCCGAATCTATTAATATTTCTGTGGTTTTTACTAATTTTACTTTAATTACCCCTTTTGAATTTAATGATCGTTTTGGATTATATCCTAAAAATCTGGCTAACCGTAACACTGATTCTCTCGAAGTAGCAGTTTCTATAAAATTTTCACGAGAAGAAAAATCAATTCTAAATGCTAGGCTATGTCCTAGATATGCAATAAGATCTATCAAACTTACAAATTCTGAAGATTGAATCCAATCATTATAATCTTCCGGATAATTTAATCTAATGTAATCGACCATTGCCGATTTAATGGTATCAAAGTCGTATGCTTTAAAATTTGCTTGGGCAAATGATTGATATACCGCAGTATAATCTTCTGCGGCAAATAATACATCTTGTCGTGTAGCCATTTAGTTATTCCTATTTTGCTTCAGATAAATTTCGATCAAAATTAATAAATAATATATCTTCTTGATCGGTTGGTGTGTATTTTAATCGCATTTGAATACTAATTGCATTTTGATTACTATAAGTAACCACTTCTCGTAAATTCCATCTAGGATCTTGTGATACAATATCTATACAATCTTCTTTAACTGCGTCTTCTACAGTATCGTCATATGGCTCAAACATTAAATCCCAAACCAAAGAACCATACGAAGGTTCCATTAATCTTTCACCTTTTTTAGTGTTAAAATGATTTGTTAAATCTTGTTTAGCAAGGTCCATATCTTTTAATTTTCTAACCGAAGTTTTAGAAGAATAGCCTTTAAATAAAACTTTTGTTGCCATAATTATTCCAACTTATTATATTTAGTAAAAAATAAACCAAGTATTTAATTTTTTTCGGTTGACATAAGATCTAAAGAGTGTATAATAGTTGTATAGGTTAAATTAGTTAAACACTTACTTAGGAGCTGATATGGCTAAAGTACAAACAAAGTGGAACCGAACTAAAATAGCAAACCTACTTGCCACAAACGATAAGGCAGTTGAACGTGCCTTAATTGTCATTTTTAATAACCAAGAAGCCGACGAACAGGCTTGCGATATGACTAGCAAGGCCAATGGTGTTGGTTTTACTGCATTTGATGCAGACATTTTTTCTTCCTTTGCAAAACACATCCTTAAAGGGCGTTCACTTTCCGTTAAGCAAATGGAAATTGCTCGTAAACAAGATAAATTTGGTAATATGAAAATTGCCAAATACTGGAAACAATTACAAGCAGAAATAATCCGTAAGGAGAGCGATGTGCAATTTACATACGATGACGATACTTACTCCGATTTTTTTAAAGATGCACACGGTTTTAGGCCACATGGTATTTTATGGGATCAGTGGATGGCAAAAACTCCTGTAGAAAAACAAAAGCATTGGGATCGTTTGCAGGAGGAAATCAAAGAAGCGATCGAACGTGACGAAGTAGACAACTTTTGGTGTAGAAACATACTATGAATGATTACAACCGCGGTAAACGAGATATTATGTTAGAAATGGCCAACGAAGACTTAGTTGATACGGCATCAAGGATTGCAGTTTTAGAAGACGACCTTGATAATGCTCGTAAGAGAAAATGGGAACTAGTTAATAAGATTCGTTTGCTAGAAAACAATGCGGCTTTTGAGTGTGTAGAAAAAGGAGAAGCATTAACCCTTCATGAAAAAATTAATATTATCAAGGAAGGATTTACTCAATAAATAATAGTATGGTTAAATATATTTTAATATTTTTATTCTGTTGCCATATAGCCTGGGAACAAGGCGTAGAAGATGGTGTTATAAGTTTTGTAGCATTGTCTTGTATTTTTTGGCTTATAAGAGCACTATATGTGAAAGACAAAAACGACTATGGTGGCACGTTTTGGCAGTAACAGATTCTTCAATTTTAAGATAAATAATTTAAACAGTTTAGGATAGTTTTATGAAAATTAATGAAGTATGTACCAAGAATTTTTGCATGCCGGGAGCAAAGCGACGCGATGTCTTTAGCAAGGGTTCGTCCTTCGGCCACATAGATACAGGCCTTGCTGATGCGGCCGATGCTAAAGATGAGAAAGCGAAGCAATTTAGGAATGCCCTGTCAGACAAGGACAGCGACACATATTATGACCAATACATGGCCGCCGATAGCCCATGGCAAGGACATCAGGCAGGAAAAAAAGCAGTAAGCAAAAATAAACCAAAAACATTAATGCGAGCAGTAGGCGAAGCTTCTGTGAATTTCCCGTCAGATGATTTTTCGCATACAGAAAAGTTTAGTGTAGAATCAGGTAGAGAGATAGAATTTGCTCAATACTTAGCACGTCAAATGGAAATAATGGGTGTATCTCAAGAGATGGCTAAAAAATTATATAATGCTGCAAGAGATGGCGATTATAGTTGGATAGAACGATTTGGTAAAAGTCCTAAACTTAAAAATCTTATCGGTCATACTATAGATACTGCAATGACGTCTAATTTAGTTGCAATTCAAAAAGCAATGGGATTACATGCAGGCATTCTTAACCTTAAAAAGAAAGGTCCTAGCAAACCATCGCCTACACCAGACGATATGCTACCAGGCGGACCAGACGACGAAGAAGCAAAAGATCGTCGAAGTGCAGCCGCTTTTGGACCTCCAACTGATCCACGTGGTATTAGATCATACTAAATTATGAAAGAACTATTAGATCAACTACGGGTTGTTTTTGAAAAATCCGAAGCTCGAATTCACCAACTCGTAGGTAAGTGTAACGAGCTAGAAGAAGAAAACGACAGACTTCGTCAGGAACTTCAGGACGAAGGATACATCATTAAAATAAACAGGAACTATGATAGATCTAGCAAGTATGACAGAAGCAGAGCACAACGAGAGTTTGACTGCGATTTTTGATTGGGCAAACAAATTCCATAAAGCATTTAGACAATTACATCATAAAGGATTAGAAATAGAAACTATTCGTGTCTTTAGAAATTTAACATGTAGAGACGGTTTTACATTTTCCCTCCAAGCAGGTCCTTCACATTATTCCGAACCAAAAGCAATAGCAGAAAAATATGATGCCTGGGAAGTTGGGTATCCGTCACAAGTAGAACCATTGTGGTTAGACTGGCAAGAACCCGGCCATGATCCAACAGAAAGTGTATACGGCTGGGTACCAAATGATGTTGTTAATGCAGTGATACAAAAGCACGGCGGCATTGACGAACGAGTATTTATTTTAGAGAAGCTTCTAAAATAAATACGGTATCATGACTGAGGCACAAGTAGAAGATCATTTAGATGAACGACAAGAGCTAGAGCAGGAAAGAGATCATTACAAGGATAGGTGTACAGAGTTAACACGGCAATTAGACATTGCCAATAAAGAATTAAAAAGAATAGAAGATACTTATTTCAGAAACAACTAATGAAACTGATAACAGGTAATGCAAATAAAAAATTAGCTGACGATATAGCCGGCTTAGCAGGTATAAGTTTATGCGAAACTTTAGTAACCCGATTCGCAGACAATGAAATTTGGTGTGAAATAAAAGAAAACATTCGGGGGGAAGATGTTTTCATTATCCAAAGCACATGTAATCCAGCCAACGACAATTTAATGGAACTGTTAGTACTCATAGATGCTTGTAAACGAGCAAGTGCAGGCAGAGTTACGGCAGTTATGCCTTATTATGGTTATGCAAGACAAGACAGGAAACCTACTTCTAGAACTCCTGTAAGTGCAAAACTTGTTGCTAATATGTTAGAAGCGGCAGGTGTTGATCGTGTACTAACTATGGATTTACATGCAGGTCAAATCCAAGCCTTTTTTGATATTCCAGTAGATGATTTAAGAGCAAAGCCTTTGTTTGTCAAAGACTTAAAAAATAGTCCTATGGTAAAAAGTGGCAATGCAGTTGTAGTATCTCCGGATGCAGGAGGTGTTCCCCGAGCAAGATCTATTGCAAAAGCATTAGATTTAGATATAGCTATTATTGATAAACGTCGAGATAGGGCCAACGAGTCCGAAGCAATGAACGTCATTGGTAACGTAAAGGAGAAACAATGTATAATAGTGGACGATATCGTAGATACTGGGGAAACTCTAGCCAAGGGTGCAGACGCTTTAAAGAACGAAGGCGCCGAGGTAATTCATGCATATATAACACACGGAGTATTAAGCAAAGGTGGTGCAAAGAAAATGGAACAGTCAGCATTATCGGCATTGGCGATAACTGACAGTATCCCAAATGAAGAAAATAGTGTAGTTAAAGTTATATCAATTGCAGGTATGTTTGCTGAAGCAATTCGCAGAGTACATCATGATGAATCAATTAGTGTATTGTTTGAATGAACGAAGAAGAAGCATGGCATAATTGCCATCCCGATGATGCATGGATTTTTGATAAACTAATTCTCTCTAAAAAATTAGGCTACCAATGCGGGCCAGTAGGCGTCGAAGTACCTGCTCCAGACAATTATATAGTTAGACCTTGTATTAATATTGCCGGTATGGGAATAGGTGCTAAAATGCAAGCCTTATGGGATACTACAGACCATTTACCTGTAGGTCATTTTTGGTGCGAAATATTTAAAGGTAGACATTTAAGTGCAGATTATGAAATAGATCCTGCATCACGATCTATTCAACAAGGACTAACAGTAGAAGGATTTAGAGATCCAAAAGATCCTATTTGGAAATTTAATCGTTGGGTTCGTGTCAAAGATCAATTAAAGATAAACTTTATTCTTAAGGAATTAAAAGGATCATATAAGGCTATTAATTGTGAATTTATAGATGGTAAACTTATAGAAATGCATTTAAGAGCAAACGAAGATATGGGAGATTACAATGAAGTAATTCCTATATGGGAAGGACAATCTACTACTCCGCCAAAAGGTTTTACATATGTTGAACAACCAGATTACAATAGAATCGGCTTTTTCAAGCGTTAAAAATCATTTCAAAGATAGTTATAAATTAAGTCCGTTTGCATTTTATTGTGAAGTCTTAGAAGCGACTTTATTAATTAGTGCAAGTGCTATATTAACTTTTACAGTACTAGATCCTGCTACAAAAATATTCATACCTTTGTATTTTGTAGGTAGTATAATGGGTGTTATTAGCACCACAATTCGCAAGGCGGCATTTGCTACTGTTCTTTGTACATGGTTTACCATTATGAATTTTGTTGCCCTCCTTAAACTTTTTGGTTGACAAATACTTACAAGATAGTATAATACATATATTGTTTAACATTAACGAGGTCCAATATGAGTGTTAACGAATGGGATTTTGTACACGAAGATGTTGCTCCACTCGATATCGCTTTGTTTGAAATGGCACCAAATATATCGTTTAATGATGAACATTGCCTTGCTCATATTATGTTTTGGGCAGAAGCATTTCCTAGTATTTCACAGGCTAGGAAAAATGGATGGGATAAACCTATCCCTTTTGGCTTTTCTGAATTTAGAGTAGGAAAAAACAAAAGACGAATTTTCATCCTCAATCGAACAGGAGACAAATGAGGAATATTTTTATCGTGTTAGTAGCACTGATCGCACTTGGATGTTCGAGTGCAAGTAAACAGGAAATGGTTAAAGAGGCACTTAATAGTGTCGGAGACCGACCTGACTGGGTTATGATTCCGCCTGCACCAGAAGGCGATCAACTTTACTTTGTAGGTACAAGCAATTTGTATGCTACAGAACAAGGGGCTCGCAGGGATGCAAAGCGAGACTCTATCCGGGAAATGTCAGAGTTTGTTCGTGTTCTTAATAAGAACAAATGGGAAAGAGTAGGCGTAACCTACGGTATGGCTGCAATGGCTAAATTGCCTACTGTTAGCGAACGAAACTTTGAGAAAATTGTAAGTGCATCTACCGCAAACTTTTTGCGAGTGCAAGAAATGTATTTCGAACGTGAAATGGATGTCGCCGGAGTCCCTGGATACAAATACTTCGTGTTAACGAGCATAAGCAAAACAGACTTAGATACTGCATTACAGTCAAATGCTTTACAAAATGCCCGGGAAGCAGAGGAGAAAATTAAAAACGCAAAAACGAACGAAGCTAAAGAGCAATGGGAAAATGCTAGAACGTTTTGGCAAGAACTTGCTGAAGATGGCTTTGTACGATGAAACACATCATACCACTCCTACTAGGGGCAACCCTAGTAGGTTGTGCCGGACAGGCACCTAATCCTACCCAACCTGTTTTAATATCTAATGAACCTAAACCCGAATGGGTAATTGAACACAAACTTGAAGATTCGACTACTATGTATTTCACAGGTGTTTCAACAAAATATGCAGAAGAACGCAAAGCACTCAAAGATGCGAAATACGATGCTTTGTCTAGATTCTTAGACTATTGTGGTTTGCATACTAAGTTACATGAAAAATATATATCGCATGTAACTGGTAGTACTGCAAATGTATTAGCAACAACAAATAAAATTGAAACACAATTAGAAACTAATTCGGAGGCACAAGTAGGACAATTTCGTGTTATTAAAAAACATATGGAAGTTTATAATGGTACTAGAGGTAAGTTCTACAAAATGTATGTATTAGCAAGTGTGCCTAAAAACGAAGTAGGCCGAGTTAAGGCTTGGCAAAAAGAAAACGATTTACAAAAAATTGCTAAACTTAAATCATTAACTGAACAACAATCTAATCTTATAAATGAAACAAAACAAGAATTAGAAACAGTACAAACAGAATTAGAATCTGCTCTTGTGCTAATTAAACGAAAAGACTTTTTAGAACAGGAAGTTATTAAATTACAAGAAGAATTAAGTGATAAAAATAAACAATTAGGTAGTCTAAAGAAAAAACATACTACACAACAAGAAACATTAGAATGGTACGAAGAAAAAGATTTATTACAATCTAACACTATTAATGGTTTACAAGAAAAAATAGAGTTGTTGCAGTTAGATCTTAAAATAGCAAAAGACGGAGAAGATCATTGGATGAAAAAATTTAATGATAAGAAAACAATTTCGTTATTTACGTGGAAGTAGAATAAACATCTCTTGTGTTTGTTACTGATGTTCTAGATATTCCTGCATATGCATTATCTGTTGTTGTAGAAACATTTAATTTTCCCTTTTCAAAACCAGTATCAACAGTAGTATCACCTTCTAAAGCAATTAATCGCATTACCTCTCGTTGTTCTAATTCGGAAGTACCTGCTATAAATTTCTTTACCTCTTTATAATAAGAATATCTTGCCTGTTTTTGTGCAATAGCATCAATGTTATTGTTCTCATCTCTTAAATTAGAATAATTTTGCCTTATATATTGTATGCCTTCGTTCCTAAGCCACTGACGAGATCTTACTGGAGGATAACTTCCTACTATATATAAATTTGCTTCTAACGAACTTCTTCTAGGATTTCTAGAATCTGTTATTAATAAAGATGCAACATTATCTTTATTACCATCTCTTATTTGTTTCAATAAATTAAATTGATTTTCGTCTGTTTCTGTATACTCTATAGAACCGTTACTATAAAAGAAACCAACCAAAGCATCAAATTCATGTTGCAATAATGTTGCAGGATTTTTAGCTAATTTCTTTTTTAATTTAATTTGGATTTGTTTTATTTGATCAATGAATAATCTATATGCATTTGTTTCGGTTATACCATTATCAAATGCTGGGCCGTCATAATTATAACCTTTAACATATTTTGTTCCATTCCAATATCTATGTCCTCTATATCTCTCCAAACCTAACATAAAAGATATGCAGTTATCGCTGACTTGACAATTTTCTATTAATATAGGAACGTCACTATAAGTTGAAGCCCTAGTATGATCTGTAAATGTTAATGGTACTGGTACTGCATTGTATATTGGCATATTTTATGTCCATGCTGGTGTCAGGCCTTCGCCTTTAGGCACTATTTTTTGGCTTTCATGATCTTTCCAAGGTTCATGTTCAGGTACTCTTGTACATATACTTTGTAAAACGCTAGTATTCATTGTTAGAGGTCCTGGTTCAATAGGTACTGCATCTGTAGCACTACCTCCATTTAAATCTAATCTCGAAGATTTAACTACTGCTTGACCGGCAGTAATTATGTTTCCGTCAGCATCGGTTTGAAGTATCATGTTACCTGTTGATTTCATCTGAAGTTTCCCGGTGCTAACATTAACATTCATACCATCGCTTCCTTCGCTTCTAATGTTTATGTTTCCTCTAGAATGTATGTTAAAATTACCACCTGTATGTATATTAAAATCTTTTTCTGTGTGATAAGAAATATCATCTTTGGCATAAACATCAATTTTGCCTTCGTTAGTCATTTCTATCCAAGTATTACCACTTTTAGTAATAAGATAAATCAATCCAAATTCGTCATTTATTAATATTTGAGCTCCGCCGGCAGTTCTAAATCTTATACCTGCGTCTTTTAATCCTTTACCTGTTCCTCCAGGGTCTGTTTCTTTTATACCATCGTCAATTACTATTTGATGTTGTTCAGGAGATAAAAAACCATAAACTCTACTTGGTGTTTCTCGTTGGGCTCCGCTGGTTGTTAATCCTCTAATACAATCATATATAGGAGGTTGAACCAATCCTTGTTCTTGTAATCCATTAAAAAGAAGATCATGGGCAGGTCTTTTTCCAGCAGGAGTTTTATCATATTTGTTTTTTTCTGCACCCGGAGCCACAGTACTATATGTCATTGCGGCCGGAATACCCGGTACTGTAAAATTCATATCCTGTTGAAAGAAACACCCTAAGCATACTCCTTGATTTATATCCCCATCGATAAAAGAAACCAATACTTCATTTTCTACATCAGGTGGGACCATCCACAAACCATATGCTTTTTGTGTTTGTTCATATAAAGTAAAATTTCTTTCTACATTTTGAGCCCTGGTTGCACCTGCAAAAGGTGATAACCATTGCACATGGGGCCAAGTTTCTGAACGTCCGGGATGGCCGTGTCCAGGAATGAACACTCGCAATCTCCCCATCATTTGAACATCGCTATTTTCTTTAACTATTGCCCTATAGATATAAGGCATTACTGCTAGTTTTGACCTAGGAGTTTGTGTATTAGAAGGATGTAACTCTGCACCTGTAATTTTATCTAGCATATTTTACCTTATTAAATATTTGCAAGACCTTCATCGGTTAATTCGTCGTCTGTATACTCAACTTTTTCTTTAGCCGGCTGTTCTTTTCTATCGACACTTGTTGATTTTTGTAATTCTTCTTTAACTAATCTATAATTTGTACCTGTGTCCCGCCTAGCTGATAAACTTTGAGTAAACATACCTCCTCTAAAAGAACTAATAACCTTGTCTACTACATAAATTCCGCTTATAGAAGGAACATCTTCAAATGACATTTCCCCAGTTATTTCATTTGGTTCGTTAGGTGTATTAATGTTTAACCAAAACATATTAGAACCTTTATCATATGCAGCAAATTTTATAATTCCCTTTGCAGCAGTTTGCCGATATCTTTTACTCAAGTTAGAAAGACCTAACCAAAAAGGATCGCCCTTTATTTCTATATCTATGTTCAATAAATCAGTTGTGTTTGTTAAATTTGCATATACCGCACCAAATTTAGCTATACCACTAGATTTTCCAGGTGAAGCACCAAACATAATTTCATTGGGTATTGCATCTCTATGTCTTCTAACAGGATAATAGTTTAAATCTTCTTTTTGTTTTGCAGTTCCATACCATTCTAGAAAAATATTATTTTGTGATCTAAGATTAGGACTAGTCTCAGAATCTAACGCAGAAAGAAGTTCGGCAGTATCAACTTGTTCTGGTATAGTACCAAAAGTATTATCAAATATTTTACCTTTACCTTTTTGTAAAAAATCTGCTCCTGCATCTGTATTTTTTGTCGGATCTCCAGAGAACTTACTTCCTTTAATTGAAAGTCTACTATCTTGGGCTCCTCCTCTAATTGGTGTAATTTGATGCCATGTTGTATTCAATGTAACATCAAATCTTAATACTTCGGTATTAACACCTGTATAAAAATAATCATATCTCTTTTTTAATAATTGTTCATTTATTAATGCACGAACTCGAGTTGAAACCGCAGTTTTGTCATTTAACCCTTGGAGTTCTTCTAAATCATATAATTCAGGTTGAATTGTTCCTGTATTAATTGCATATGTATATTTTTTTGCATAATCATTTCTTTTATTGTCAAAGCCTAAATATTCTGTAAAAGTTTTGATAGTATAAAAAGTTTTTAATTCTCCTAAATTACTTTCTGCTTTACCTTCTTCGTGACTTTCTATAGAAGGTTTCCCGTTTAATGTAGGTAATTTTTCTATTTCAACACATTTTGCTAGAATAGCATTTATTATATCAGGTATCGACGAACCTTTAGCAAAAGATAAAAATAATCTATCTCCAGGTGCTAAACCTTGCCCGTGTTGTTGATTTACTAGGGGATCAAATAAATTATCAAATTTAAAAGATTCCCATTTTTTATTCATTAATATAATTTTATATTGATCTTTAATTTCTGCATTATCTGAATCTTTTTCATCTAATGCGGTATTATTTAATGCTTTTTCTAACTCTTTTAATGCTTCACCTAAATTTTTTGCTTGTAATTCAAAATTATTTGTAATATCTCCACTCAAATGTTTTAAAGCCAACGTAGGTAACATGTTTGCTCTAATTTGATATGTAGCTCCCGATTCATTTATACTAATCTGCATACCATTATCAAATATAATAGGATATACAAAATAATATGGAGCATAGTCAATTGGTTGATCTTTAGCACTATGTTTAAATTCTATTTCTAACAAATACGGAGCCTGAAGATGATTTTTAATATCAAGATCTTGGCAACCTCTAATTAAATAATCCATTAAACTAACACCTAAGGTTTCTTTAATTGTAAAGTTTATGATTGCTCCTGGAGTGCTTCTAGTTTCTCCGTTCCAACTCACCGTTTGTGCAATTTGTATATCTTCAATATAAAATCTAGAAGTAGTTGCTGTTTCAGCAACTATTAATTTTTCATTATTTGCAGGAGTTAATGTTTTGGTTGCGGTAGGATGAACCAAAGATAATCTTGCATAATATGTTACTGTAGGATCATCACTTAAAGGATTTGTTAAAAATTTTCCTTTATGTCCTTCATTATTAGTAGATGCTTCGAACGGTTTTTTAGGTTCAACGAGTTCTGATAAAGAGGCCATTACGATATATAACTCCCTAATTCTGCTTTAATCGGAACTAACAATTCTACACCATCTTTAAAATCCCAAATAGGATCATTTAATTTATC
>CEPZ01065246.1_pt1 | contig 21223 bp, 29 predicted proteins | sample 530461 | NCBI WGS metagenome assembly CEPZ01 (sample SAMEA2620106, study PRJEB7988) | marine metagenome | isolation source: saline water (ENVO:00002010), including
GAAGAAGAAGTAAAGAAAGAATCTTATGAAGTCGATATGACTGATGACATAGAAGCTCTCGTTGCTGACGAAGATTTATCTCAAGAATTCAAAACAAAAGCTAAAACAATTTTTGAAGCCGCAGTTGCTACAAAAGTTAAGGAAAGGATTACAGAAGTAGAAGCTCAGTCTCAAAAAGATACTGATGCAGCTGTTGAAGAAATCAAAGAAGATTTGACTGAAAAAGTTGATAATTACCTTAACTATGTTGCAGAAAACTGGGTAACAGAAAATGAGCTAGCTATCGAGCGAGGATTAAAATCCGAACTCACAGAAGATTTCATAAATGGTTTGAAAAAACTATTTGAGGAACATTACGTTGAAGTTCCAGAAGACAAGTTTGATGTAGTTGAAGAACTAGCAGGTAGACTTGACGATACTGAAGATAAATTGAATGAAGAAGTAGCACAAAATATTTCTTTATCTCAAGATATCGAAGAGCTTAAGCGTGAAAAAATTATTAGTGAAGCTTCACAAGAGCTTGCTGATAGTGAGCAAGAGCGGTTAAAAGAACTTACAGAAGATGTAGACTACGAAGATGCAGAAAAATTCCAAGAGAAAGTTTCTACATTGAAAGAAGCCTACTTCAAGACTGGAAAGTTTGAAGCTGTCTCTGACGATACAACTGTGGCGTCCAGTGATACTGATCCATTGAGTACTGATGAAGTACAAAATGCGAATCCAGGAATGGCTGGTTATACTGCCGCAATAAGTAAATTCGCTAAATTAGATGATTAATTTAGCTTAATGAGGGGGATATAAACAATGTTTATGTCAGAATCACTTCAAGAAAAGTGGCAACCAGTTCTAGAGCATCCCGAACTTCCAAAGATCGAAGATAGCTACAAAAGAGCTGTAACGTCAGTTATACTTGAAAACCAAGAACGAGCAATGGCTGAAGATAGAGGTGCTTTAACAGAAGCACTTGGAGCCGGTACTGGTACTGTTGCAGGAGCACCTAATGGCGCAACCGCTACAGCAGCAAACTGGGATCCAATTCTAATTTCACTAGTTCGTAGAGCAATGCCCAACTTGGTAGCATATGATATATGTGGTGTACAACCAATGACTGGTCCTACAGGTCTTATCTTCGCAATGAAGGCAAGATATGTAGATACTACGTCAGCACTAGGACGAACAGAGGCTTTATTTAATGAAGCTGATACTGATTATTCTGCTGCAGGTACACATGCAGGAACAGACCCATTTGCGTCTAGTTCTGCAAACGCAGCTATCCAAACAGGCTACACAACAGGTACAGGCGACACTACGGCAGCAGCTGAAATTGATGCGTCTATCGCAGAAATGTCATTCTCAATCGAAAAAGCTACAGTTACCGCAAAGAGCAGAGCGCTAAAAGCTGAGTACACTATAGAACTCGCACAAGACCTTAAAGCAATTCATGGCCTTGACGCAGAAACAGAACTAGCAAACATTCTTTCTGGTGAAATCCTAGCGGAAATCAACAGAGAAGTTGTTAGAAATGTTAATGATCAAGCCAAGATTGAAGGTGTTGCATCAGAAAGTAACTTAACTGGTACTTCTGTCAACGGTCAATTCGATCTAGATGTTGATTCATCTGGTCGTTGGTCAGTTGAGAAATTTAAAGGTTTAATGTATCACATTGAAAGAAATGCTAATGTTATAGCAAGACAAACTCGTAGGGGTAAAGGAAACTTTATTCTTTGTTCGTCTGATGTAGCATCTGCACTTGCAATGGCCGGTGTATTAGACTACGCTCCAGCATTGTCAACTAATTTATCAGTTGATGACACTGGAAATACATTTGCAGGTGTCCTTAACGGATCCCTAAAAGTGTATATCGACCCGTATTACGCTAGTGCGTCTACAAGACCTACAGGCGTGAGCGCAGGTGAAGGTTATGTGACAGTTGGATATAGAGGATCAAATCCGTTTGATGCTGGACTATTCTATTGCCCATACGTTCCACTGCAAATGGTTCGTGCGGTAGGTGAGAACACATTCCAACCTAAGATTGGATTTAAAACTCGTTACGGAATCGTAAGTAATCCATTTGTAGGATCTACTCCAGCCTCAGGGTTGGCAGCAACTTCAACAAACAGTTACTACAGAAGTTTCGAAGTTCTTAACTTACTCTAAATCATATTTTTGGTTTCAAAAGAGCCTCGTAAGGGGCTCTTTTTTTTGTTATAAATATGATTAGGGAAGTCAAAAGGACAACTCATACACATACACACAGGAGGTTATCATGGTAAGCTATGGTACCAAATCAGGGTTCGAAATCAGAGCCGATTTACTTTCACAAGCACAAGGTCTATTAGAGATGAATGCACAACGAGAACTTGATGCAGCTTATTTCGCTATAGATCAAGCAGCTGATGAAGTTTCTTTAATTTCTTTACCGGTAATTGAAATTACTGCAGAAGAAGTTATTGAAACCGCAAGACAACTTAATGCTTTTGTAAACGAGAAATAAATTATATGGGAGAGGGTTCAATACTCTCTCCTTTATAAATAGTAAGTATGAAGAAAAATAAAGAAGATTATGTAGAATCAAAAATTCCGGCTGAGAAACATGAATATCTTGGTTGGTTTTGGTCTGTTGCAACTAAAAAATTCTACAGATGGAATGATCTTCCTGGTAGAGAACATGGAATAAAAAATGGCAACAGCTGATTGGCAGACAACACTCCCTACAAATCTAAATTATCTGAGTCCAGTTAATTTTGATTTAATAATAAACAAATTACCTAAAACTAGATATTTTTGTGTCGGAGCAACTTTGCCGAATATTAATTTTAGTGAAGCGGCATTAGATACAAAATTAGCAATTTCATCTTATGTACCTGGTGATAAAATCACTTTTGATCCCTTAAATGTACGATTTATTGTAGATGAAGATATGACAAATTATAAAGAAATATTTAATTGGATAATGTCTTTAGGACCTGGTATAGATACTGAAGATTTTGTAGATTTAACAGGTGTGACAAAATCAGAGCTCGGATTCGATACGCGTAGTGGTGATATGAAGAAAATGTATTCAGATGCCGCTTTAATAATCAATACATCAGCTAACAATCCAAATCTAGAATTTATGTTTGAAGATTGTTTTCCAACATCTCTAGGTGCTGTTACATTAGCTACTGATTCTACAGAAGTTGAATATGTAGTAGCAGATTTAACATTAAGATACACACTATTTAAGATAAGAACTAGTACCTAATTGACTTTTCAGCAAAAGCTGTTATAATATATAGTATGAAGAATAAAACTTTATCTGAAATTCAAGAATTATGGAAGAAAGATTGTCAAATAGATGATATCGAATTAGACGTTTCTTCCCTTAAAGTCCCACAATTACACGCAAAATATGCTGAGTTATTAGCAAGTAAGAAACTCATTCAAATTAAATACGAACACGCATTAAAAGATTTACAAAAAGATAAATGGCTTTGGTATACAGGAAAACTAACTCAAGATGAAATACAAGAAAAAAATTGGGATTATGATCCATTTAAAGGCCTTACAATACTTAAATCAGATTATGACAAATTCTTTGGGGCTGATGAAGATATACAGACAGCATTAGAAAAATTAGAAATCTGTAAAGTTACAGTTAATTATTTACAAGATGTAGTTTCTCAGCTGACTTGGAGACATCAAACAATAAAGAATATTATAGAATGGCGCAAATTCATGGCAGGCTCGTAGTCACGAAAAAAGACGAAGTTTATTTAACAATTTCCACAGAAGACTCGATTAGAAAAGAACTTTCAGAATTCTTTAAGTTCAAAGTTCCTGGTGCTAGTTTCATTCCAGCTGTCAGAAAGAAATTTTGGGACGGATACATTCGTTTATTTCATCTTCAAACAAATCAATTATATTTAGGTTTATATACATATCTCAAAGAGTTTTGTGAAGAAAGAGATTATGAGATAGAAGGATATGACCCTGAAACTGATGTCTTTACAATAGAACGATATGAAGAAATAGTTCAAGATATTCCTTTAGAACTTAGAGATTATCAAAAAGAAGCAATTGCTTACGCAGCCCATAATCAAAAGTGTATATTAGTATCTCCTACAGCTTCAGGTAAATCATTAATTATATATAGTCTTATACGATACAATTTTCTTAAAAAGAATAAGAAGGCGTTAGTCATTGTTCCAACTACATCATTAGTAGAACAAATGGCGAAAGATTTTAAAGACTATGGATTCAAAGGTGAAGTAGCCAAGATATATGGTGGTGATAAAGGTTCAGACGCAGCAATAGTTGTTACAACATGGCAATCAATGATGAGAATGCCGAAAGGATTTGGAAATCAATTTGGTATGGTCATTGGAGATGAGGCTCATTTATTTCAAGCCAAATCTCTCACAAAAATTATGGAGTCATTAACGGAAGTGAAATACAAATTCGGAACTACAGGAACATTACAAGACACACAAACACATAAACTTCAATTAGAAGGATTGTTTGGCCCTGCCTATTTTGTTACTACTTCTAAAGAATTGATGGACGAAGGTACATTAGCGAATTTAGATATACAATGTTTAGTTTTATCTTATGTAGATGAAGAACGAAAATTAGTATGTAAAATGACATATCAAGAAGAAATGGATTGGATCGTTAGAAATGAAAAACGAAATGGTTTCATAAGAAATCTAGTTAATGGATTAAATGGTAATACATTAGTATTGTTTCAGTATGTAGAGAAACATGGGCGAGGCTTATATAAAATATTATCAGAGGTAATAGCTAACGATACATCAAAAAGAAAAAGCTTTTTTGTCTTTGGTGGAACCGATGCCCTAGATAGAGAAAAAGTTAGAGAGATTGTAGAAACAGAACAGAATGCTGTGATAGTAGCAAGCTTCGGAACTTTTTCTACGGGAATTAACATTAAAAGATTACATAACATTGTATTTGCATCTCCTAGTAAAAGTAGAATTCGTAACTTACAATCAATAGGTAGAGGTTTAAGAATAGGAGAAGGTAAAGAAAGTGTTGTGTTATATGATATAGCTGATGATCTCTCATGGAAAAAAAATACAAATTATACCCTTAACCACTTTTCAGAAAGAATAAATACATATAGTAAAGAGAATTTTAATTACGAAATTCATTCAGTAAGGATACCCAAATGCCATACATAGACGAACAGACAAAATATCAATTTGTAAAATTCAAAGATGGAAAAGAAATATTTGCTATGGTAAGAGACGCAGAAGGTAAACTAGAACTTCACTTTCCTATGAATATTCAACTACAACCAGCAATAACTGGTGGTGTATTATTACATTTGGGGCCTTATATTCCTTTTACTAAAGAAGACAGTATTACAGTAGATACGAATGCAGTACTTTTTAGAACTAGTATCAGTAAAAAATTCATTAGTTTTTATGATGAAGCTTGTAGTGCTTGGCTAAATATTAGAGAAGACGAAAGTAAATTTGATATTAAATCAGGTAGACAAGCTATGAAAGAACAACAAGAATTTATGGAAGGAATGATTAAAAGAAGATTCGAAGAAGGTGATATAGATTTTCGAGATGAAATAGATGATATGTTAGATAATATTGAAGAAGAACAAAAACTATTGGCCAATGAATCTGGTCCTGGAAAAGATGACACTATTCATTAATATATGTATTCTTTCTTTTCCGACATCACAATTTATTATAACATCAGAACGCTAATCGGTCAAGTAAAAAGATGATATTAATGAAACCTTGACAATACAGCGAATGCAAGTATAATATAAGTATGGCTAGACAAAAAAGACAAACTAAAGCATCTGTTCATTATGTGAACAATAAAAAATTTACCGCGGCGATTACTGCTCATAATATAGCATGTAAAGAAGCTCTCGCCAAAGATGAAGATAAACCAAGAGTTTCAGAATACATTGGTGAGTGTATCTATAAGATAGCCACAAGATTATCTACAAAACCAAATTTTATAAATTATTCTTATAGAGATGAAATGATTTGCGATGGGATTGAGAACACTTTACAGTATATCAATAATTTTAATCCAGAGAAATCTCAAAATGCATTTGCATATGTAACTCAGATTATATACTTTGCGTTTTTAAGAAGAATACACAAAGAAAAGAAACAAGCTGCGATTAAACAACGAAGTATAGAACAAGCTGGTTATCTATTTGAAACATTTTCTACAATAGATGGTGAAGTTGAACCTGGTATGACTAATCAGTATATTGATTTTTTACAAGAAAATATGAACCCAATCAATTATAAGCCCCGCGGCTCAAAAAAGAAAAAATAATGAAAATTGCACTATTGAATGACACGCACTGTGGTGTCAGAAATAATCATCAGATGTTTGCAAATTATCAAGGAAGATTTTATTCACAAATCTTTTTTCCTTACTTAGACAAACACGACATTAAGACAATAATACATCTTGGCGATTACTTTGATCGGAGGAGAGATGTCAATTTTTATTCACTTCACAAGAATTATGAACATTTTGTCAAACCTATGATTGATAGAGATATGACTATGGACTTAATTGTGGGAAACCATGACATCTATTTTAAGAACACTAATGAATTAAACAGTCCAGATTATCTCTTAGATTTTGAAAACATTAATGTTTTCAAAGATCCAATTGTTAAGGATTATGATGGATTAAGTATTTGTTTAGTCCCATGGATTAATTCAGAAAATTATGATGATGTTGAAGAATTTTTAGGGATATGTAAGGCTGATATAGCCATGATTCATGGAGAAATTACAGGAGCTATGGTAACTCCTGGTCATTATCAGGGTGGAGGCTTATCTCCTAAGTTTTTCAAAAGGTTTGAACAAGTTTATTCAGGACATTTTCATATTAAATCAGAATTGGCTAATATACAATTTTTGGGTTCACAAATGGAATTCACATGGAACGATTTTGACAACGCAAAATATTTTCATATATTAGATACGGAAACGCGAGAAGTAGAAGCTGTTTATAATCCATTAAAGATGTTTCATAAGATATTTTATGATGATACAAATGAAACTCTTATGACAATCAAAAAGAAAGAGTTCGATCATTTAAAAAACACTTTTGTTAAGGTAATTGTTACAAATAAAAATGAGCCATATTGGTTTGATGTTTTTGTTGACCAGATTATTCAATCTAGTCCGGCTGATTTGAAAGTTGTAGAAGATCATAGCAATTTAGACATTTTAGATGCAGATGATTTCGCGACAGAAGCAGAAGATACTTTAACAATTTTAACAAAACATATTGACAGTTTAAATATAGAAGGAGATAAGAAAAAACTTGATGCATTAATGAGATCATTATACACAGAGAGTTTAGATATTTTAGTATGATAAAAATAATACAATTAGCAACAGCTGAGCAAATAATGGCAGAAGTAGATGAAGTGAGTTATGAATTAAAAAACCCTTTGTTCATTAATATTCAACAAACAGAGAAGGGTCCTAATATTCAACTTTTTCCGTATGATTTAATTGCTGCAGGAAACATAACACTTAATCCAGATCAAATAATTTGGATGGCTGATCCAGAACAAAAATTACTTAATCAGTATCAAGAAATATTCAGTAAAATAATAACACCACCAAAAGGATCTGTAACTCCAATAAAATGAGTAACATAATATATAATGGTCAATACGAATGTGAAGGACATACTGTTACATTTTTAGTAACTCCTGATGATACATGCACTATTAAAGAAATGTTTATTAGTGGTAGAAGTGTTTCTAATACTGAAAGAACAGAAAGATTAGAAATCGCAATAGAGTTTCAAACAAAGCTTAGAAAACTTGGGTATGATAAAGTTTCATAAGGTAAGGTATAGAAATTTTCTATCAACAGGCGACACTTTCACAGAAATAGACCTTAATAGAAAACCCACAACACTTATAATAGGAGCTAACGGCTCTGGTAAGTCAACAGTGCTTGATGCCTTGACGTTTGGTTTGTTTGGAAAAGCATTCAGGAAAGTCAATAAGATGGCTTTAATCAATTCAATCAATAAGAAACATACAGTAGTTGAAGTAGAATTTTCTATTGGAAGAAAACAATATAGAGTTATGCGTGCTATTAAACCGAATAAGTTTGAAATATATCTTAATGGTAGTTTGATCCATCAAGATGCTAATGTAAGAGATTATCAAGCTATACTAGAACAACAGATACTTAAACTTACTTATAAGTCATTTACTCAAGTAGTTGTGTTAGGTAGTTCTTCATTTACACCATTTATGCAATTGGTTACTATTGATAGAAGAAGAATTATTGAAGATATACTTGATATACAAATCTTTTCAGTAATGAACGAGATACTTAAACAGAGATATGCAACATTACGACATGAGCTTAATGAAATAAAGACTAATATCAAAATTGGTGAGGAAAAGATTAAGAGTCAAGAAGATACCATGAAGCGATTAGAAGAAAATCGTGATGAACAGATAACAAAGTTAAAATCTAATATTGAAAAATCAGATGAACAAGAAGCAATTTATGAAGGTAGTATTGATCTTTTAACTAGAGGAGTAGAACAACAACAAAATTTCAAAGAAGATGAAGATGATGTTAGAATAAAATTACAATCTATTTTAGTAGAAGAAAAGAAATTTGAATCAGATAGAAGAAAACTATTGAAAGAAGAAAAGTTTTATGAAACAAATGATGAATGTCCTACTTGTAAACAAGATATTGAAGAAGGACACAAATCCCATATCTGCGAAGAAATTGATAAAACTGTTGAAGAACTTGATGAAAAATTGAGAGAAAGAAGCTCTTCTATTCAAGAAATCAATACAAGATTAGAAGAAATAGCTGAAATCAATAAAGAAATAACTAGAATACAAACAGATATTCAAAAAGAACAAAGTCATATTACTGCTGGTCAAAGATATAGATCACAATTAACTAAAGAATTGAATGAATTAGAAGCTGAAGAACATGCAGAAGAAGATAAAGAAAAATTAGAGAAGTATAGAAAGGCTTACAAACAATTAGAAGGCATGGAAGAAGAATTAGTAGATAAAAGGCACTATTATGATCTAGCAGAGATACTTTTGAGAGATTCTGGTATAAAAACTAAAATAATTCGTCAGTATTTGCCAATCATGAATAAATTAATTAATAAATACTTAGCGAGTATGGAGTTTTTTGTTCAGTTTGAACTTGATGAAGAATTCAACGAACAAATTAAATCTAGATATAGAGATACATTTACTTATTCATCTTTTAGCGAAGGCGAGAAAATGAGAATAGACTTAGCGCTACTCTTTACATGGAGAAGTATAGCTAAGTTAAAAAATTCTGTTAATACAAATTTATTGGTGCTTGATGAAGTGTTCGACAGTTCACTTGATGAGGGTGGAACTGATGAATTTCTAAAGATACTAAATACTCTAGGAAATGATACTAACACCTTTATTATAAGTCATAAAGGCGACAGCATGAATGAGAAGTTTAATAATGTAATTGAGTTTGAGAAGGCTCAAAATTTTTCAAGAGTGGTGTGAAAATGAGAAGTTTTAAAAATGATAGCATACTTCAAAAGAGTATGGGAGTGGTCGCGTGAGCATCCAATTGAGGCTTTAATTATGTTTTTGACGGGATACTGTATAGGATTTTATATATTATAATATTATGATAATTAAAGAAGTGAAAAAGTTACGAGAAAAAGTAACCGAAGATTGGTCATTCGAAAACCCTGAGCAAGATACTAAAGAGTTCGTAAGAGAACTTGTGGACGCTATGTGGAAAAATTCCGGTCTAGGCATATCTGCTAATCAATTAGGCTATTCATATAGGGTTTTTGCTATGAGAGGTGAAACTAAAAAAGAGAGTATTGTTTGTTTCAATCCAGAGATAAAAGATTTTTCTCCAGAAATGAATACAATGGAAGAAGGATGCCTTTCATTACCAGATGTTTTTGCAAGAGTTGTTAGACCATCTCATGTAGCGATATCATATTTAGATCAAGATGGTAAACAAGAAGGCCAACTTGCAAGTGGAATGACGGCTAGAGTATTTCAACATGAATTAGATCATTTAGACGGAATACTTTTTGTAGACAGATTAGGTGAGTTGTCTAGACAAAGAGCCTTTGAAAAGGCAAGAAAGATAAAAAAGTTTAGAGCTCGTGGAAAAGAAAAATATCAACATCAAACTAAATTTGCATTATAATGAAATTACACGACACATACCTTTCAGAAGTAATAAAAGAATACAAAGACATTGTTCCAAAAGTTCTTTGTAAAGAATTGATAGAATTTTTTGAAGAAAGTATAACCTTCAGAATAGATGATCATAGAAAACAATCCCAAGAAATGCAACTTATGGGTGATCCAAGACCACAAGCCGTGGCATATAAACAGTTATTACATGAATTAATATATCCATTAGGTGAAAAGTATGAAAGAGAATTACATACTCTTTGTCATACCGATTACATGCCCGCAGATGAACCTATGACAAAAATGTTTCAGACAGGATTTCGTTCTTTACAGATACAAAAATATACATCAGAAGATAAAGGCTACCCTGCAGTTCATATAGAGTCTGGCCCAAATCACACCCAGATATACCTTGCCGTCATAGTATTTCTGAATGATGTTGAAAAAGGAGGCCAAACAGTTTTTTCAATGAGTGGTACGGCAATACAACCTGAAACAGGCAAAGTGGCAATATGGCCACCATGTTTACCTTTTTATCATTGTGGGAGAAAATCTGAGTCAGATAAGTACATTTTAACTTCTTGGTTTGAGTTCCTTTAAAAAAATTTTGCTTGAAACCGCGGGTACTATTTTGTTATACTATATACATAATGAGGATTTGCACATAATGAGCCACTTAGGAAATACAGAGATTTTAGAGCGTCATTTTGAAGATGCACTTGAATTATCGTCTGCTGAATTAGCAGTTGAATTGAACCTTAAAGTAGACATTACGGGTAAACCAGTTTTCAATACTGATGCAGTTGTTGTAAAAAATGTTGTAATAACACATGATGATTTAGCAGATATGGTAGCGAATAAAAGATTTGATGAAGGACCAGACGGCCCATGTTAAATTTAGAATTATCAAATAAAGACATTTTAGCCAAACTTATGGCAACTGAGAACATCACCGTTCTTCATAAAAAAGTTCCAACAGCATATTTTGATGTAAAATCAAGGACACTAGTTTGTCCAATCCTAAAAGATAATATGAGCTCTGAGCTCTATGATCTTTTTATGGGACATGAAGTTGGACATGCTAGAAATACTCCAGCTGAAGGTTGGCATGATGCAGTTTGTGAAAAAGGTATGATGTTTAAAGGCTATTTAAATGTGATTGAAGATTGTCGCATTGAAGATAAAATCAAAACCAAATATCCAGGACTTCGCAGGTCTTTTTACAAAGGCTATGAAGAATTAGCATTTGACGATTTCTTTAGTATTAAAGGAAAGGATTTATCAAAACTTAACTTAATTGATAAAATCAATATTCATTTTAAAATCGGATCTCAAGCACGAGTTCAATTTTCAGATGAAGAGCGTCCTTATATTGTAAGGTGTAAAAATCTCAAAACTTTTGATGAAGTCATGGAATTGGCCATAGAGCTTTTTGATCGACAAAAAGAACGAACTGATGAAGAAATGAAGTCAATGACTCAAGAACAATTAGAAGCATTGATGGAAGAATTTGAAATTGATCCTTCAGATGAAGGCGAAACTTCTGGTGAGACTATTACAATTCAAGTTGAAGGCGAAGATACAGCTGAACAGGAAGGTAAAGAAATTTATTCTGGTAAAACTGATTCTTTTGGTGGATCGGTTGATGATGAAGAACTTTTCGGAGAAGATGCTGATAAGAAAGCAGCTGAAAAAGAATCTGATGAAGAATCTGATGAAGAATCTAAAGAAGCTTCTGAGCCAAATCCTGGTTCAAAAGGTGGAAAATCTCCAGAAGAGCAGTTAGCAGATGAATTAAACAAATCTGAAACTGATGAATCATTCAGAAAAAACGAAGGTCGTTTATTTAAATCCGATTATTTAACCAGAGAGCCTAAGCACTACGAATTAACAAACAAAATCAAATACAGTAATTTTACAGTCAAATGGAAAGAAATTGATGAATTAATCAATAAGCCTCAACCAAATAAATACCAAGAAGAATTAAATAGAAAACCTATTGAAGCATATGTGAAAAACTTTGTAGATAGCAACAAAAAAATCATTGCCTACATGGTCAAAGAATTTGAAATGAAAAAAGCAGCAGCAGACTATAAAAGAAGTTATAGCGCTAAAACAGGTGAACTGAATATGGATCGCTTGCATCTGTATAGATTAAAAGATGATATTTTCAACAGAGTTCAAGTAACACCAGATGGTAAAAATCATGGTGTTGTAATGGTAATTGACTGGTCTGGATCAATGTCCGGCTCAGTAAAACCAACAGTAGAACAGGCAGCATTACTTTCAATGTTCTGCAGACGTTTGTCAATTCCATTTAGATTGTTTGCTTTTAGTGATAATTATTCAAAGCCTAAATTTGATGGTGAAGATAAAATGACATCATATCAAGATTGGCAAAGCGAAAGAGTTTATGGTAAAGCAAAGGGATGTAATGACGGCATGGAAGATTGGGACTTAGGCAATCTTGCACTTCTTGAAATTTTCAATGAAAAAATGTCAAATGCTGAGTTTACTCGAAATATGGAAAATTGGTTCCAATTAGCAGCATCTACTGACTATTATTATCGTTATGAAAAAGATGGATCTGAATCATATGATTCTGATTGGTATGCACCAACTAAACTAAACTTGGGTGGAACTCCATTAGATGCAACAATAGTAGTAATGAGAGATTACTTAATAGATTTTAAACGAAATTACGGGTTAGATATTTGTAGTTTCATAGCACTGACTGATGGTGAAAGTCATAATTGTTTTAGTGATTACAACGCTCATTTAGTTGACAGGAAGATTAATAAAGTCTTTCCATTGACAGCCTCAGAAGGCAGGTATTATGATAGCAAAACTAAAAAAATGTTAGAATGGCTTAAAGAAACAGCAAATGTTAGAACAATCGGGTTTTACTTAACAAAAACTGGTGGCGCAGCTTTCTTCAGTAATGTAGAAAATTTCTGTGGAGCTAAAATGAAGGGTTATGATGAATACTCATTAAACAAAAGAAAAGAATTTAACAAATTATCAACATCATTTACTGATGGAGCATATGACTTGTCCATCGTTATCAATCAAAAGAAAATCAATATTGATTACAAAGCTGATGAACTTAATGTAGATATTGGAGCCAAAAAGGGTCAATTAAAAAGAGCTCTTATCAAGGCAGGAAATAATAAAATGAAACAAAGGGTAATTCTCAACCAATTTGTTGAGCAGATGGCGGTATGAAGAAAAACTTGAAACCGCAGGTACACTTTTGTTATAATGTATACATAATGAAAAAACGCGAGAAAAAAATATGATTAAAATTACGGCACAACATGAGAAATTCATAGATGCAGCAAATATCGTTTTTCCAGGCCAAGTGGAATTCTCCACTGCACAGGTCAGGAAAATCGTATCAGAAACAGGATGCCCAACTCCATCTTGGTTACTAAAACCAGAATATCGAGTTGGACACGGCACTTATTCTTTAGAGCTCGCAGGAGTAGCAACAGCGGAAGTAATTGATCTTCCAGTCGGCAATCCATCAGTTGGGACTGTTGGTGTGCTACAAAGTGATGTTATAGTCATTCCTGAGTCAGTCAAAGAATATGTCCCATTTGGACACTTCAGGGATCTGAAAAAAATCTTGGTTTCAAGATTGTTTTTCCCAGTTTTTATCACAGGTTTATCAGGAAATGGTAAAACAATGATGGTCGAACAGGTCTGTGCGCGACTCAAAAGAGAATGCTACAGGGTCAATGTTACAGTCGAAACTGACGAAGATGATATGATTGGATCCAACACTTTGGTTGACGGCAATATCGTTTTCAGGGAAGGTCCAGTTCTCAAAGCAATGAGAAAAGGCGCCGTTCTTCTTATTGACGAAATTGATTTAGCGTCTAACAAGATCATGTGTTTGCAGTCCATTCTTGAAGGTAGTGGATATCTTAACAAAAAGACTGGCGAGTATATCACCCCAGCGAAAGGATTTACAATAATCGCAACAGCGAATACAAAAGGAAAGGGCTCTGATGATGGCCGATTTATCGGAACAAACATTTTGAATGAAGCTTTCTTGGAAAGGTTCTCCATAACAATGGAGCAAGAATATCCATCTAACGCAATTGAGAAAAAAATTCTTTTCAAAGAATTTGAAAGATTGGAAATTCCTGGAATGGAAGATTACATCAATTGCCTAGTAACTTGGGCAGATGTTATCAGAAAATCTTTCTTTGAAGGAGCAATTGATGAACTAATTTCAACAAGGCGCCTAGTCCATATTTCACAAGCTTTCTCAATGTTCAAAGACAAAATGAAAGCAATTGAACTTTGTGTTTCAAGGTTCGATACTGAAACAAAAGCGACATTCTTGGATCTCTACACTAAAATAGATGCAGAGCCTATCGAAGAAGAATTGGAAGCAGCAGAAGTAAAGAGTGAAGATTTAGACCCAATCGCATTTGACGATTTTGACAAACCAGATACAGATGAAAAAGCATTTTAACAATTACCTCGCGTTTCCCTCTCTTAGTCTATTCTTGACGAAGGGGAGGGAAATTTCTATAGCATGATAAATAGACTAAATACACTATACAAAAGAGATTCTAATGGTAAGATTAGAGAATATAATATTGAATGGACAGGACAGGGAGTAATGGCTCCTGGTTATAGAACAGTCGCTGGAATTCAAGGTGGCAAAATGGTATCTTCTGAATGGAAACTTACAGAAGGTAAAAATATCGGAAAAGTCAATGAAACAACGCCTTCTGAACAAGCTGAGAAAGAAGCGATAGCTAAGTGGGAAAAGAAAGAAGAAAAAGAATATTTTGAAGATATAGAAAAAGTTGACTCTTACGATAAGTTTAAACCCATGCTAGCTCACGATTATACAAAAAGACCACAGGACTTTGGGTGGAGTCAGCCGAAGTTAGATGGCATTAGATGCATAGCAACTAAAGACGGATTGTTCACTAGAGCAGGTAAAGCGATTAATACTTGTGGACACATTGAACATGATCTCATAGAATTTTTTAAAGAAGAGCCAGATATAATTTTAGATGGTGAACTTTATAATCACGAATTAAAAGCAGACTTCAACAAGATTACAAGTCTTGTTAGGAAAGTAAAACCGACAGCAGAAGAAGCAAAAGAGTGTTTTGAAAAAGTTCAATATCATATTTACGATAGTTTCAATACTAATGATCCGACTGAGATATTTTCTGTAAGAAATTTCTTTATAGGTGAAGATAATCCTGATGAAGATTCATTAAGATTTGTTGAAACAACTTTGTGTGAAACTCAAGAAGAGCTTGATAAGAAGTATTCAGAATATACAGAAGCTGGTTATGAAGGCCAGATGGTTCGTAATGATACACCTTACGAAAATAAGAGAAGTAAAAATCTTCTCAAGAGAAAAGAATTTATAACAGAAGAATTTGATGTTATCAATGTTTTAGAAGGACAAGGTAATTGGGCAGGATATGCTAAACACTTTGAACTAGAACTTGGCGATGGAAGAAACTTCAAAAGTGGTGTAAGAGGCAATCAAGAAACATTGAAAGCACTCTTAGAACAAGAAGATAAGCCTACATGGGTAACTTGTAGATATTTTGAGAAAACACCAGATGGTATCCCAAGATTTCCAGTTGTGATTGATTGGGGAAACGGAATTAGAGAGGATTAATTATGAATAATTCAATTTATCCATCGCCTGAACTAAGGGCTGAATACGATAAAAGGTCTTATGGTATCATGAAGGAAGAAAACTTTATTAAAATGATATCAATTGCTGAGGAGTTATTAGGTACAAAGTTTAACTCTGGTAACATACAAAGCTTTGAAAGGGATATACGAAAGATACCTGGCTTTGGAGTAAAGTTTTTCAGAGCTGCACGACAATATTTTTGGGAGAAAGAGAGGATTAATTATGAATAATTATCAATTATTTTTTTACACATTTTTTATTTTATTTTTAGGATTTGCAATGGGGTATTACGCATGAAAATATTAGGAAACATCTTTATCGCAGTGGGAATATATCTCACTGCATCTATGTTTTATCTTGGTGTATGGTCTATGTTAGACATACCAATTATTATTGGTATTGGGTTCATAGGTGGTGCAGCAATTTTTAGTGGCTTCATTATGAGGAAAACAGTTTAATAAAAGGGGGTTAACTACCTCGGCCTCGGGACAGGAGTTCAACATACGAAGAGCTCACTTATTTATACTCTTTATGGATAGACAGGACTCCATCCCTGGCAGGTTTTGAGAGATTTTAGATGATTTTATATACAGAAGAACAATTAGAAAATGCATATGATGTGTATAGACGGCATCAAATAAAACAAGACATGAGTTTTTTGAAATTAGAAGATTTTAGACTTATGTTTGAAGAAATTATGGAATGGGTATATTATGAACCAGAAGAAGATAGAGGCCATTAAAGAAACGCTTGTAACAGTTTTTACAGGATTTGTAATTACTTATCCACTTAATTTAGGATTATTATATATTGCTCTTGAAATATTAGAATTTTCAGTTTTGATGACTTCTATCTTTACAACAGCAGGTATAACAATTGCAGCATTAATTAGAGTGTTTGTAATTAGGATGTATTATTCGAATATTAATGATGGCTGAAATTGAATTTACAGAAAAGTTTGGTCCAGGTAAATGCTGGAAATGTGGTATTAGAATTTCATCAATAGAAGTGGTGTATGAGGCCGAAAGTATGGCCGGTAGACCATCTTTTACTAAAGTAGATTATGGAGTTTATCCAGCAAAGGCACAATTTTGTCAACAATGTTATAAGAAGTTTTAAAATTATTGGGGAATTGGTGAAATGGGATCACGGCTCCCTTGCACGGAGCAATTAAGAGTTCGACTCTCTTATTCTCCACCACGAAACAGGCTCAGATTGATTAATGAATTTACAATTAGGGAAACAGATAGTGATAAAGGCCGAGGCCTTTATACTAAAAAGGAATATAGGAAAGAAGAAATAGTATTATATTTAGAAGGTAATTATCTTCCATATCCAACTAGAACTTCTATACGAATAAAAGATGATAAACATATTGAAAGTTATGAAGGTGGTCATATAAACCATCATTGTAATCCAAATACTGAAATCAGAATACATAACAATTTTATAGGCAAGAATCAACTCAATCAAACCCAACCAAGTTTAGTAGCATTAGTTGTTGCAAAGAAAGATATACAGATAGGTGAAGAAATTACTTTTGATTATGAAACTACTGAGGTAGATATGGCAGAACCTTTTGAGTGTAATTGTCATGGTCGATGGATAAGAGGAAAAATACATAGGTATCAAGAATGAAAAAAAGAAATCCAGTAAAAAAGAATATGGATAAATTTCATAAGCCACGCACACATAAAGATAAGACAAAATATGATAGAAAATCTGAATCAGAAAAATTACAAGATGAATTGGAGCCGATAGTAAGGTGAAAAAGAAAGTTATAGGAAACGCAATTTTATATTGTGGTGATTGTGAAGAGGTTTTATCAGAATTAACTGGTATAGATGCTTGTGTAACAGACCCGCCTTATGGATTATCTTTTATGGGTAAGAAGTGGGATTATGATGTTCCAAGTAAAGAATTATGGAAACAAGTTTATAATACATTAAAACCTGCAGCTCATTTACTCTCATTTTTTGGATCGCGAACTTATCATAGAGGAGTTATTCCTATTGAAGATGCTGGATTTGATATAAGAGATCAGATTATGTGGATATATGGAAGTGGGTTTCCTAAATCACATAACATAGGTAAGAAAGTAGAGGAATATAAAGGTTGGGGTACAGCACTCAAGCCTGCACACGAACCAATCGTTATGGCAAGGAAACCTTTTAAGGGAACAGTAGTAGAGAATGTATTAAAGCATGGCACAGGTGGAATTAATATTGATGAATCTAGGGTAGAAACTGATTCAGAGTCAGACGGCAGATTTCCATCAAATATAATACATGACGGAAGTGAAGAAGCTACAGAAGGATTTCCAATTACAAAAATCACAAGAATAGGCAATCTCAAAAGAGATGGCAAGGAAACACCGGACTATCGTGATAAAGGATCAGCAGCTAGATATTTCTATTGCGCTAAAACTTCACGATCAGAAAGAAATGAAGGCTTAGATCATTTACCAGATGGTGCACCACAAAGATGGAATAAGGCAGGTGAATGGACAGACGATACTACACCATCTAAAAATCATCATCCAACAGTTAAGCCAGTAGAATTAATGAAATATTTGTGTAGATTAGTAACACCTAAAGATAGAATTGTATTGGATCCATTTATGGGTTCTGGTTCAACAGGTGTAGCTGCATTGGCAGAAGGATTTTATTTTATAGGAATTGAAAAAGAAGAAGAATATTTTGATATTGCTTGTGCAAGATTACAACATTTTGTAGATAATCAAAAAACGAATTTAGAAAAAACATTCGGGGCATAAACAACTTGACAATACAGCAATTGCTGTTATAATAATAGTATGAGTTTGATTTATAAGTTTAGTGAAGGTGAAATTTTAGCAGAGCTAAAAAAGTATATTGATGAAACATATCATCAGCATTACAACAAAAACAAATTTCAAGCAACAGAATTTATCGTAGATTCTGGACATGGAATGGGATTTTCTCTAGGGAACATTCTCAAATATGCACAGAGATACGGAAAGAAAAATGGCTATGATAAAAACGATCTATTGAAAGTTTTACATTATGGCATCATCGCACTTCATGTGCACAATTTAAATAATGAGGAAAGTGAAACCAATGAACATTAGTAATGAAACTCTTGATATACTAAGAAATTTTTCATCAATCAATTCAGGGTTGACTGTTAAGGCCGGAAACGAACTTAAAACAGTATCAGCCATGAAAAACATTTATGCAAAGGCAATAGTTCCAGAAGTTTTTGATAAAGAACATTCAATTTATGATTTATCAGAATATCTAGGAGCTATATCTTTATTTGATACTCCAACTTTTGAGTTCAATGCAGAGAAAGTAATCGTGGCAGAAGGAGATAATAATGTAACATATTATTATGCAGATCCACAAATGGTTATATCTCCACAAAAAGAGATAAACATGCCTGATCCTGAAATCAGTTTTGATTTAGATGAAGGTGTTTTAGACTCGTTACTCAAGGCATCATCTGTATTATCATTGCCAGACATGGTATTGACTAGTGACGGAAATACAGTTGTTTTAACTGTTTTAGATAAGAAGAATGCAACTTCTAACATCTTTAGTAAAACAGTAGCTCAAGGTAATGGCTCTACATACGAAATGTTTCTTAGAATGGAAAACATCAAACTAATTCCTGGAGATTATACAGCGTTTGTATCTTCTAAGGGTATTGCACATTTTACAAATAGGAAATATCCAGTAGAATACTTCATCGCTTTAGAACCTGATTCTAACTACAATGAGTAGAAAGCATGAGAGAAGAATTTTTATGGGTTGAGAAATATCGGCCTAGGCATATTGATGATTGTATTCTTCCGCAAGAAACGAAGAAAATATTTCTAGACTTTGTAGCCAACAAAGAAATCCCAAATTTATTGTTATGTGGAACTTCTGGTGTCGGTAAGACAACAGTAGCTAAAGCATTATGCAATGAGTTAGGGGCAGACTTTGTTCTTATCAATGGTTCAGAAGAACGAAACATTGATACACTTAGGGTTAAGATAAAACAGTTTGCTTCTACTGTGTCGCTTACGGTAGATGGCGGCCCAAAGATTGTTATCTTAGATGAAGCTGATTATCTTAACCCACAATCAACACAACCTGCACTTAGAGGATTCATAGAAGAATTCTCAAAGAATTGTAGGTTTATTTTTACTTGTAATTACAAGAACAGAATCATACAACCATTACATTCAAGATGTAGTGTTATAGATTTTACAATACAGGCTAGTCAAAAACCACAGATAGCCACAGGAATTTTTCAGAGAATACTGCAGATACTTACTGATGAAAAGGTAGATTATAACGAGAAAGTAGTTGTAGAAGTAGTCAATAAATTCTTTCCTGACTTTCGTAGAATGCTCAACGAGATTCAGAAGTACTCAGCTTCGGGAAAGATAGACAGTGGTATTCTCGCCAATTTAGATGATGAAAGTTTAAACGAACTGTTAAGCTTTATCAAAGAGAAAGAATTCTCTAAAATGAGAAAGTGGGTCGCATTGAACATTCATAATGATCCACAAACAATTTACAGAAAAATATATGATAGCTTTTTTACAAAATTTGAGAACACTAGTGTTCCACAGGCCATTATTATTTTAAGTGATTATACATATAAGTCAGCGTTTGTTGCTGACCAAGAAGTAAACATGGTAGCATGTTTAACTGAATTAATGATGGAGTGTAAGATCAAATGATTTATCAATCAACAAAATATTTTAAAGAGATAGGTCCATGCGCTTATCGTAATTGGAAATCAGATACAGATTGTTATTTACTACATGGATATTGTAGATCATTCAAATTTGTATTTGGGTGTAAACATTTAGATAAACAAGGATTTGTAGTTGACTTTGGTGGACTGAAAGATGTTAAAAGACAATTACAAGAATGGTTTGACCATACAGTAATTCTTCAATCTGATGATCCTTTAGTTCCAGATTTTCAAAGATTAACAAAAGATGGCCATTGTAAATTACAAACATTTCCATTAATTAGTAGTGAAGGTTTGGCTGAATGGACTGGAGAATATGTTGATTCAGTTCTTCAAGAAAAATATCAAGGTAGATGTTGGATTATTAGTAGTGAACATATAGAAGCAGAGAAGAACAGTGCTATATATTATCCATTTGAAAATCGCGATAGACTTGATTTTGAAACCTTAGTTGAACTTAACAAAGAAATTTTATCAGGAGATATAGCGACAGCATAATGTTATATTCAGAAATATTCAGAAGTATTCAAGGAGAAGGTGTTTACACAGGAGTGCCAACAGTCTGGTTAAGAATGTTTGGTTGTAATTTAAATTGT
>CEPZ01088427.1_pt1 | contig 21107 bp, 23 predicted proteins | sample 530461 | NCBI WGS metagenome assembly CEPZ01 (sample SAMEA2620106, study PRJEB7988) | marine metagenome | isolation source: saline water (ENVO:00002010), including
GTAAATCTAGAAGACGATATTGTAATAACACAAGATCAAGTACGCAGACGAAATGAAGCAATGTCATACATACTCAAGAGATATATACAGCTGATATATGGAATTAATTTTAATGAAGAACAATTTTTCATTGATAGAGATATTTTGCTCGAAGATAGCGCAGGATCAAATAAATCTGAATTTGTTAGAAAATTTCAAAGTATAGTTAATAATTTAACAAACGATAGAATTAAGAGACGTACATTAAATCAAAAAAATCTTACTAAAAATATAGAAACATTGATTGCTAGTAGTGATCGTACAAGCATATTAAGACAATTCTCAAATGATGTTATTGAAAGTACACATAGACAAGTTACTAATCGTAATTTAACTAATGAAGAGCGAGAACTTGCATTTGAACTTGAAGATATGGCGCTCAAAGTATCATCTGCATTTAGATATTCTGAAGAACTGTCTGGCGGCCCAGGTTACATAAAAAGACTTTTAGCGCCAAAACTTTTCGAAAAGATACTTATTATTGATATACCGGTATTATCAAACGATATTAATGATTATTATGTAAAAATTGTTATGGATACTAATGAGTAATAAAAATGCCAGATGAAAGACTTTCTGATTTAGAAACAATCTTTAATAAATTAGTTTTTGAAAAAGAAAATGATTTTATTGAACGTGAAAATTTAGTGGAATCGTATGCATCTACTACGTTAACAACTATAGATATAGAACCGCCTGGTGGAAAACACACACGTTTCTCTACTAAATTTGTATATAACACATTTGAGATTGATGAAACAACAAATGATACAGGCATAAATCCTACAAGATTTAAGCAAGTTAGTTTAAATAATGAGCGTGTTTTTGCACAAAAAAGTATACCACGATATATATCATTACAATGGACGCCTCTTAAAATACAAAGCGATTTTATCAATATAATCTTACCAAGATATAATATTCATGAACTACGTGCATTTGATACTGAAGGCAGTATCAATAGTTTAGCTGATTTTTCAAATGGAAATTACTTTAATTTAATATTACGTGATTCAACAGCTGATAATAAATTGTATACGATTGTATCAGCATCATTTGAATTAATGAAAGAACGGCAAGAAATATTAAGTACAAAAACAGGAGAAATCAGAAAAGATTTACTATCATTAGATAATATTTCTGCACTAGAACAAGCAAGAACATTAAATGAAAGTATTACATCTGATACAACAAGAAAATATTTTGATCAAAATATCTTTAGTGAAGAATTTACAAAGAAGCAAACAAAAATAAATGATGAAATTAGTGGATTAGTCGAGTCTATTGTTGGTTCATTTGGCTCAGATCAAAATGAAAATGATTTTCAAATTTTAGATAATTTCTCTGAGAATAAAAAAGTAGAGCATGTTAAAATCCTTAGAGAGACCCCGTTTAAAGCAACAATCAATAATAAATATCTATTTACAATTGCTAAAAATGTCGAAAATGACGATTCAAGCATTTTTTCAGATGAGTTTAAAAATCTTAGTTTTGTTTTTGAACAAATAGAACGTGATGCAATAGTACAAAATAGTATACAAAAATATGAATTAGGCGCTCTTGCTCGCTCAATTACATCTGTTGATGCAATACAAATTGGTAATTTATGTTTAGATTTACTGGGAAATGATGAGGGCGCTGCGGAGGGAGAAGGTGAAGATAGATTAAATTCGTTTTTTACAAATGAAAATTATAATGCGTCATATAGAACGGTTGGTTACTATATAGAAAAGTTTTATGTTGATGATTTTGGAAATCGTAAAGTTTACGATCCAATAATATTAGATAATGCAGATATTAGTGGGTTTGTTGACGAGCGCGTTCTATATGGGGCAACATATCATTACAAAATTCGTACACTAATAGAATATTTAATTCCATTTAATGCTGAAGGGGGAATAAAAAAGTTTGCAAGGATCCTTTTGAAGAGTGACGGTTCACACTCTGAAGTTCGAACAACAGAAAATATACCACCAGATATTCCTAGAGATTTTTCAATTGTATATTCTGCAAAAGAAAAAGCTACTCATTTAACATGGGCACGTGATATAAGCAAACAACAAGATGTTACAAAGTATTTAATATTTAAACGAGAAATAATTAATGAACCATATACACTTATAGGATTGATTAATTATACACCAGCCAGTTATCCGGTAATTGCACCTAAATATGTTTTAGATGAAAATGTTGTTGTAATAAACGAAAACTATGGTAGAACGAGTTTTTTTGATAAGAAATTTGATCCTTCTAAAAAAACAATATATACAATTGTTGCTGGTGATGCACATGAATTATATTCAAATTATTCATCACAATTAGATGTTGTATTAGATCGCAGAACAAACAAATTAAATATCAAACAAGCTTCACCACAAGGCGCACCCTTACCATACCCAAATTTTTATGTTAATAAAGCACTTTTCAATAAAGCAATTTTTACTAAAGATGCTAAAAAGATGGAATTAGTATTTAATCCTGACTTAATTGATGTTAATATTGAAGATGATAACGGGAATGGAATTATAAAACAAGGTGTTATACTTAGTAATAATACATCCGATGAAGATGATGAAAACGATGAAAGTTATAAAATGAGTATTATTAATACAGATTTAGGTGTGTCTCGAGTTATTAATATAAAAGTGAATGATAATAGGACAATATTAAAGTAAGGAAATAAATAATTTATGGGTTACTTAGACAATTCTACGACAAATATAATTTTAGATGCCGTTTTGACCGACAAAGGGCGACAATTCTTATCAAGAAATGATGGATCATTTGCAATAACAAAATTTGCGTTTAGTGACGATGATGTTGATTATACAATTATTAAAAATTATGGCAGAATCGTTGGTAAAGAAAAAGTAGAAAAAAATACGCCAATTATGGAAGGTATTACAAATGAAAATGTTGCACAAAAATATAGACTTATTTCTTTTGCGAATCAAGATTTATTCAGATTACCCAAATTATCGTTAACAACAGGCGCTACAAATGATATCGTTTCTCTAAGCACGACAATTGCTGGAACTAATAGCAAAACAATTACTTTATCACAAGAAATCTCTGGACAAACATTTGATAGAGACTTTGTTGATGAAAGCTTTGTTATAACCGTCAACAACAGATTTCTATCAATATCTGGTGATACACCAGTCGATACAGATGATTTTCAAAACTCACGTTACTTCTTACAACGAGATGCAGGTGACGTTGCAAATGGTTCTAAAATAACTTTCACGCTTGCATTAAAGACAGTCACAAACACATTATTTCAGACGTTTGGTAAAGTTAATAATAAAAACACAATCGTTACAAGCGTAAAAGTTCAAGGTATTAATACAGGAACTACCAAAGAATTCGAAGTACAAATAACAAAGTAATGAAATAAATGCAAAAAACTATAAATATATATTATGAATATAGGGAGTGTGCTTAGGTGTCAACTTTTAAAGAATTACAAATCAATGATGTGAAAACTTCAAAAAGTTTTCTTAATCAATTAATAGAAATTGTTGGCGAAGATATATCAAGTTCAGTATCACGTCGTGCATATGAACATTTTATCACAGGTGGTGTCTCTTCTGGACAGCCTGGTGCTACGTCATCACTATTCCACACTGTATATGATCAAGATTATACATTACAAACTGCAAACCCACTATTTGACGTTACAATCGGTTTAAACCCAAGTGGCTCTCAAGCTACAGGATCAGAAATCGGCACTGATGTTAATGGTAAGAGACTTTATCCATCACATTCGCTAATGATGCGAGAAAAGGGTTACTTGTATAGGCAATATGCACAATTATTACTAGGTACTGCTGACGGTATATTCACAGCTCCATTACATTCAACAACTGCTACTGATGAAATAGATGCTGCGTTATTTATAAACATAAAACGATTATTTCATAGAGATCAACTAAAGCGTGGTGCTCTCACGTTATTGATAGACCAATCAGGTTCAATCAGTAACTTAGATGAAAAAGGTGATACAGGAAACGCTGGCACGCTCGGGCCTTTCAAGCTTCCAGACACTGGATCGGTATTAGGTACATTCACTGATAGTGGTGGTGATACAAATAAGTTAACAACATTTGGTGGTGCTGTATCAGAAATTAGATCTGGTACATCTGGTGATAAAGTTGGATTAAACTTTGTTAATCAGGGGATACTTGTTCTTGATATGAATAAAGTCTTTGATATGAATCAGGCATTCACGGGTACATTTAGTGCTGTTGACGGAGCTGCAGATGGGACGACAGGATTAACACGGTTTACTGGCTCACTAGACGAATTCGTAGTGTCCGCATCAATCGACGATGTTACGGCATATTTCGCCGCTACACGATTTGGCAGTGATACGACAACAAAAGTTTCATTCCAAAATATCACAAATATTAACTCAACATTATATTTCTGCAGAGCAACAGCAGATGAATTTAATTACTCGAGCAACCCGACGTTCATTAATAACGATAATGAAATACAAGTTATCGAATCTGGGCAAGAAGATGTACAAAAGAGCTTTACATTTATAACAAGTGTTGGATTATATGATGCAAATAACAATTTGCTTGCAGTTGCGAAGCTGTCTAGACCAGTTGAAAAAAACGCAGAGAAGGACCTCACGATTAGATCACGAATTGATTTCGCTAAGAGAGAGCGACAAGCTATAGTTCTTAATACACGCCAACAATAACTAATTAAAAATTATAATTAACGTTATGCTTAAACTATAATATTTATAGTGTAAAAGGGGTTGCATAATGTATAATTGTGAATGGTGTGACAAAGTATTTGAACGAAAAGCGCATGAAAGATATTGTGATCGGCCATGTAAACGTACGGCAATGTCTGTAAAAAGAAAACCATTTGCAAAAATATTTTTTATTCTTTGCAAAGGTTGTAATAATCTCATTACAACAGAAAACGAAAATAAAAAATATCATAATACTGATTGTTATGATGCATATAGACGTGTAGTACGTTATGATAAAAAATGTAATGAATGTAATAAAATATTTATGCCTGTATATAAAACAGACAAATATTGTGGCAAAGAATGTAGAAAATTAGGTTATAAAAAAATACGTGCAACAAATAAAAAAACATACGAAATAACATGTAAGTTTTGTAAAAAGAAAAGCATTAAACGCAGAAAACGAAAATATTGTGATACTAAATGTTATAATAGTTGGCGACACAGAACAATAATGTTTATCTGCCTTTATTGTGAAACTGAAAATAAAGTTGCATATAGATTTAGACGACAAAAATTTTGTGATCAAAAATGCATGGGAAAATATGCATCTATGATCACAAAGCATGAAACAAAATGCAAATATTGTGGGATAATATTTATTCAATCAAAATATAAACAATATCAAAAACAATATTGTGAATATGAATGTTTTGTTTTTTCAATACGTGGTGGATGTAGCGCAACTATTATATTAACATGTAAAAATGAGAATTGTCATTTAGAAAATAAAGAATTTGAAGTTGAATATATAAAACGAAATCGACAATTTTGTGGTAAAAGCTGTGCAACGAGTGGCAAAAATAATCCAATGTATGGAAAACCTGGAACACAACTCGGAAAACCTGCCTGGAATAAAGGACTAACAAAAGAAACAGATGAGCGACTTGCAAAATTAGGAAAGAAAATATCAAAAATATTAAAAGCTAAATTTGAAAGTGGTGAATTATCACATGAAGGTGAAAACAACCCGATGTACAATAGAACACGTGAAACAATGACACTTGAACAATTAAAAAACTATTCTAATGCGGCAATAAAACAAATTCAAGATGGTAAGACATTAGGTTTTAAATCTGGAAAAAAAGGTTGGTATACTAGTACAAAAACAGACAATCGAATGTTCTATAGATCTAGTTATGAATTACGAGCTATGATTTATTTTGATGAATGTGATGATGTAATTGATTATAAACATGAACCCTATTCAATACCATATGGCAAAAATAATGAAAAGAATTATTTATTTGACTTCATTGTATATTTCAAAAATAATATAACGAAAATAATAGAAATAAAAGCACGCTACTTTTTAAAAATTGATAAAATTATAATACGTGAAAAAGCAATTGCTGCTAAAAAATATTGTGATGAAAATAATATGAAATATGAAATATGGACTGGCGCAAAATTAGATTTGTTAACATGATAAATAAAGTAAAAATTGGTGCCAGAATATATACGATTACTTACATCGATAATGATCATATCTTGAAGAATAATAAAAATATTTATAGTTATATTGATTACGATAATTGTAATATCGTAATCAGAAATAATGTTAATGATATTTTTCAAGAAGAAAATTTGATACATGAATTACTTCATGCAATATGTGAGGTTGCAAATATAGATATAATTATAAAACACACTGAAACAGAAAAAATAATATCATTATTAACACCTTTTTTTCATAAATTTATTATTGATAATATTGATTTGTTAAAGTTAATCTCAGATAAAACAACAAGAGAAAATGAAGAAAATGACAACTAAACAACAATTACCTAAAATCGGTGAAATATATCAAAACCTATTGTATACATCATGTGCACTTAATATCGTACTTAATGTTATTGACGATGTTATTATAACAAAATTCATCTTTAGTACATCATCGCAAGATCAACAATTAGTTGGTAATATCGAAAGTTTTGACATCGAGATATTTAATGAAAGTTTTGAAAAATTTGAAGCGTTTGATGAAAAAGAATTAGAAGCTAATATAAATGATATCAATGATGATATAGCAAAGTTAATGCGTGCTGTTGATGATAACAATCAACCAGTAATACATGAATATAAAGACTGTTACATGTATAAATGTAGCGCATGTAATGAAATTGATGACTTTGTAACACAACATGATGGAACACCATACCAGATAATAAAGCGTGTTGTATTTCATACTAATAAGACATTATCAAATATGATTGGGTTACTAGAAGAAATTAAACTTGATTTACATCGTGAATTTTCTGAAACGATGGAAGATATAAATAATGAAGAACACTTTAAAGAAAGAAATGCTATTCATAAAGCGCTTGATGATATTGAAATTGGTAATGTAAACTAATAAAACTAGGAGATAAATGATGAATAAATTTGTTGCCCTCAATAATGCATTAAAGAAAAATGAAGTTACAACTAAACTTAAAAAAGAACGTGAGTGTATCATTAATGATTATAAATCATTAAACAAAGAACTTGAAGCATCAATCAAAGAATTTGATAGCGAAGAAAATGATATTATGTTCAAAGCAAATAGTACCGGTACAATAAGTGCCTTTACTTATCTTAATGATAATAGATTAAGCTGCTCTGGACCAACACATATTGAAGCACTAAATCAGCTTTTAAAATTAAAAAAATTTATTCTTGAAAACCCAACATTTATCAAAGGGAAAAGTTCAATATTTATTAGTTCACATATATAAATGATGCATAAAATTGAAGTTGGGCAAAAATATGTAAAAATGTCAAGTGGTGTGCGTTATGTTATAACACAAATAATAGAAATATGTGATCGTATTAGAGTAGTATTAAAAACAACGAGCGCATATGAAAATCATACATTACATACATATGCTGATGTTATACCAGACGAATTCGTATATTATATTGATACATCAACTATACAAAAAGAAAATATTTATAAACAATTAGATCGTTTATTACCTTCTATTACTTAAAAGATTTTTCTTTTGCCGTATCTCCTAATTCTTTCAAAAACGTGCGTCGATTATCACGTAATAGTCTACTAAATCTTGCGCGCTTTCTAACATCTGTTAATAGGCCTGATGGTTTTTTAATTTCACCATCAATAAGCATTTCATCAAAATTATAAAACTTTGTTCGTGATTTAATATTTGTATTCTTAGCATATAAAATATTACCAAAAAGAATAAGTATCAATGTTGTAATTATAATACGTAGTATATGCTTCATATTTCCAAATCCGGTTAAATAAACTATTATTATGAATATATATTACAAAAGCGAAGGAGTTTTATTACAAATGGCAGATTATCCAATACATTGTGGAAAGTGTAATTGTGAATACTTTCCACGATATATATACGCTTCATCAAAAGCGCTTACATCTAAAGAAACTAATGATTGTACAGTTGACTCTTCATGTCCACAATGTGGTTTCGGTAAGGACAATGTTAAAAATGTTTCAGAAGAACTAGTAGGCAAAAAACGACTACTATTAAGCTAATATATGACTTTTTTTAAGTTAACAAAAAATAATTTCGAATATTTCACTATTCGAACACACCCACAAAAGACTTTTAAGTCAGGCTCAAAAAGTGAAAAGTTTGGTGTGACCGGATCTGTACCTATATTTGGGCACCATTCTAAAGTTGAATTTGTTACTAGACAAAATGATGCAAATGATGGTGGCGCACTAAACGAACGTGAAACGGTTTATCTACCACACCCTGTACCAGCAGAATATCGTAATGATGGAACAACAGGATTCACTGACTTATATGGTGATAATAAGAAGCGCAAAGAAGATACTAGAAAATTTATTACTCGTGAAACACCCGAAGTGCGTTTTATAGGTCCATCGGCGGCTCCACCACCATCCCCACAAGAACGTGATGCAGGAATAAATGTTGGGCAAGAGTCATCTGTAACATCATCAATGATATCAATGACTAAAAAGAGTGTGATGATCAATTCATTGATGCAGTATTATAGAACTATGTCACCATCAATGCACTTTAATTATTCGAATTATCACACACTTAACTTCTTTACGGCATCAAGTGTTCCTAGTGATTCAGCGTTAATATATCCACTAACAGGTACTGGTGGAGAAGCACTTGATAACAGCGAATATGCTGTATATGACGCATTTACGTTTGAGTTTTGGGTTAACCCACGTTATAATTTCATTACTGATGGAACAATATTACATTTAAGTTCAAATTATGCAATATCTCTATCAACAGGTAGCAAAAAGTATCATGATGGAACAACATCACATTATAAACTTAAGTTACAGTTAAGCCATTCAACTGATATTAACCCAAGCAGCAGTATCCCAGGAGGGGTATATCCAAATGATTTATGTTTTACATCTAGCGACAATATTCTAGAAAGAAATAAGTGGCACCATGTTGCAATAAAATGGGATGAAAAAGTAAATGATCGAACAGGAAGTTTTGTCATAGATGGTGTTGAAAAAGGTATTTTTCATATACCATCACGTAGTATAGGACCAAGTGGAGCAGATCGATCAACAGTACTTCTTGTGGGTAATTATTACGACACATCAGGATCAAGCCGAGGGCTCATAAGTTTCTTTAATGATAAATCAAATATTAATGATGGTGTTGCAAACTTAGTAGGTGATGTTGCAGAACCTGATACAGGACCTTTTACACATCCACTAAACGCAGAATTACACGAAATTCGAATTTTTGATAAGCTTAGAACAAATGAACAAATAACGAATTATCGGTATAAGTCATTGCGTAATGTTGATACTTTTAATTATGATAATACAGGATTAGTATTTTATTTACCACCATTTTTTACTAAAGAAACACCAGTACGTAATGTCAGAGGTACACCATATAATACAATTAATGATGCAACAGAAGATCCATTTAATGTTAATTTATCATTTGGTATCGGTGGATTAGATATAAATCTTGAAAATTATGTTAGAGAATTTGCCCGAGGTCGACGACCAAGGTTACTTAATTTAACAGGAACACTTACAAATACTGATTTTGATCTCGTAGAAACGCGCATAACAGATAAACCAATTGTAGAAAGATTATTAGATAGTCCCGCCCATAGAAAAAGAAATCTAACAATTTTACCAAATGATAATGGGCTTTTTTCACCAAATCATGAAATGCTTAAAGTTAGTTCGCTTTATACAGGAACATTCAAATTAAGGCTTAATAAATTCCAAAATGATTTTAACCATCAATCTATTAGCGATATCTCATTACGAAATTTAGTATCAACAAGTAGTTTATTAGAACCAACAATAACAAATGTATCAGGAACTAAAACACCAAATTCACCATTTGTTATGCTAGCAGGTGTTACACCAGAATTACCAAATGGAACACCTGGCGAGATATTGTCTATTGTACAAAGAACACAAGATGCAAATTCAAATGAAATATGTTGGTTTGATATATCAAATATGTTTTTTGATAGAGAAATTAAACCATCATCACTAGTAATATATGATACAGGATTTACTGGTTCTGATGATGTTGTTAAACTTACACTTAAAGATGACGGTTATGGAAACATATATCGAGCAGATGCTAATACTACTAATGCGATATGGAACAGTGTTGGGAATATATTTTATCCAGAAGGTTTAGTGCTCATTAAATCACCACATTTAAAGCACTTTGGAAACGATTATTTCGAAATGGGATTAAGTGGAACACATAATATTCACGTTTCTAAACTATATGTAAAAGCGCCAAAAGGTTTAGTTAATTCTTCATCGCATCAATCTTATGTATCAAGAAAAAGTGATAATAAAGTTGTTGAACATAAAACGAATAATGTTATTATTACAGGAATTAACTTATATAATAAAGATTTTAATATAGTTGGTAAAATAACACTTGCACAAGCACTAGAAAAATATTCACAAGATACGTTCATGATAAAAGCAAGCATGGATTGGTAACAACACTATATATTTATGAGTAAACACTTTATATTAGGATTAGATATAAGCACTTCGTGCACTGGTGTCTGTGTGCTTGATAATGAAAGAAATTTAGTACTTTTAGATCATATTCGACTTGATAATATTAAAACAGGATTTTATGATAAAGCGAATTTTGTTAAAAGATTCTTACAAGAATTAAAGAAAAAATATGATATTAAAGAGATTTATGCTGAAGAAAGCTTGATGCGTTTCAGACGTGGAAAAAGTTCAGCAAAAGTCTTATCAACATTGAACAAATTTAATGGTGTTGTATCATACATAGCATATGAAATTTTTGATGTAATACCTATACATATATTAGCACCACATGCAAGAAAAATTGTTGGCATTACTATTACGAAAAAAGAAAAAAAAGAGCGTGGTATTAAACCAATTATTTTAGAATATGTAAAAGCTGAGTTGAGTGATAAGTTAGTATTAGCATATAAAAGAACAGGTAAAATAAAAGATTATATATATGATCAGTGTGACGCATATGTTATAGCGCGGGCTGGGTACACAAAATATGATAGATAAGTTATTACAAGAGTTCGTAACAAAATCAATTCTTCTTGAAAGTGAAGAAGATATCTTTAAACATAATTTAAATATCATCAAACAACGTATACATGGTTCATTTGGTTGGGGGCGTTCGTTATACGATGCGCTTGATACACGTGAAGTGAAACAAGGTATGGATAGTAAAAAAGTAATATTACATATTTTACGTAAGATACCACCACTTAAAAATTTAAAGCTTATACGTCCATTAGGTGTTGGCAGATCTAAATTTGTATATTTGTTACAAAATGATCATGTATTTATTATCATGTATGACATTAGTGGAGAATTTGCACGTTATCGAAAATTTCATGATCAACAATTTAGTGGTGTTTCAACAAAAAATCAACCCGCAATATATGATTATGGTATGGTAAAAGGTCACCCAAATTTAATGTATGTAGAAATGTCACGTGTAATTCCGTTAAATGCATGGATTGATTTAACACAACGTAATGATGCTATCGTTAATAATCAATTAAGTGGAATAAGTTTGGTTGCACAACGTAGCATCAGATTAGATGACAAAGATAATATTAAAAAATTAAATAACATAGATAATGCTAGTAATCCAACAGGATTAACACAAAAAGAAGTATACAATATCTATAAAGAGTTTGTTCGAATTCTTAAGACACATGGTAAAGATGTATTATGGGATATGCATACAGGCAATCTAGGAATTATGCCTCAATATAACGATGCTATAGTTGTGTATGACTTTGACTAAAATTAACATATCAATATAATGAACTATTATATACTAATAGTAGATGATAATCAATAAAGTAAAATTTCTAGAATCGATTCTAGGGCTACGAGCGTCTGATATATCAAGATATAACGACGTATTATTTAGTTGCCCAAATAAGCAGCATAGCAAGCCCAAATTATCAGTTAATTTAGATACTGATACATCTGGTAATTGGGGTAAATTCCATTGCTGGGTTTGTGGAAAGGGTATGAGTGGTAAATCGTTAATTAGTCTTCTTAAACGATTAAAAAAAACAACTTTAATAATAGAATATGCAAAATCAGTTAAAAATCACAAGTGGCTAGATATAGAAGAAAATGATATTGAACATAAAGAACCCAGTGTATCGTTACCACAAACATTTGTTCCATTATCAATATTTATATTGAAACAAAGTACAAAATATGAAAAACAAATGCAAAATGCATTAAAATACTTAAAAGAAGAACGTGACTTATCTGATAGTGATATAATCATAAATATGCTAGGTATATCAACTAATAAAGATTATTACGGTTACATAGTAATACCTTCATTTGATAGTGAAGGAGAATTAAATTATTTTACTGGTCGCTCATATTTTGGGCATAAATATCGCTATAAAAATTGTCATAGTAATAGAATATCAATCATATTTAATGAAATTAACGTAAACTGGAATAAAGAATTATTATTAGTAGAAGGTCCTTTTGATGTAATAAAATCCAGAGTCAATGCAACATGCTTATTAGGTTCAGCACTTAATAAGCGTTCATTACTTTTTAGGCGAATTGTTGAAAATAACACACCAATATTATTAAGCCTAGATACAGACGAAGTTGGTAAATCAAAAACGCTCAACGTTGTAAAGTTATTAACAGAATATGGAATTAATACTAAAATAATAGACATAAAAGACACTTTTGATGATATAGGTGATATGAAATATAAGGACTGGATTGAGATATATAATCACCAAAAAGCTAATAACAAGTATATCACTTACGATGAGTTCTTAAAAAGAAAGATTATTACAACATTATGAAAAAATATGATATAATTTACGCAGATCCACCATGGTCATACAATGTATGGAAGGGTAAAAAGAGCAGAACATCTGATAGCCATTATAATGTTTTAACATTAAAAGAAATAAAAAATCTAAATATAAACTTGATTGCAAATAAAGATTGTGCTTTATTTATGTGGGTCACGCCTCCACAATTACAACATGCTTTTGATGTAATTACTAAATGGAACTTTAATTATAAAACAGTAGCGTTTACATGGGTAAAAAAGAACAAAAAAAGCGATAGCTTATTCTTTGGATTGGGACACTGGACAAGAAGTAATGCAGAATTATGTTTACTTGCAACAAAAGGCAAACCCAAACGCATTAATAAATCAGTTTCACAAATAATCCTATCACGTATAGAGCAGCACTCTAAGAAACCTGATGAAGCGAGAAATCGAATTGTTGAATTGATGGGTGATCTGCCCAGAATAGAATTATTTGCCAGACAAAAAACTAGTGGTTGGGATGTAATGGGAGATCATATCGATGGAAAAGATATTAAAAAGTTGTTAATCAAGTAAAAATATGAAATTTTGTCATATTTCAGATATTCATATACGTAGCAATTCTAGACATAATGAATATGCAATAATCTTTGAAGAACTATATAAGAAACTTCGCAAAGAAAAGGTAGACGGAATTATCTTATGTGGTGATATTGCACATACTAAAACACAAGAAGCACCTGAATTTTACAACTTTACAGCAAAATTTCTTACAAATCTTGCAAAAATAGCACCAACGTATATTATGCTTGGAAATCATGATGGAAACTTACTCAACCCCAATAGATTAGATGTAATCACCCCAATTGTCAATATGCTTCAAAATGATAACATACATTTATATAAAAACGCACAACGTGTAGACATAAACAATAATATGTCATTATTTGTATATTCACTCTTCGACAAAAGCAATTGGAATAATTGGAAAATAGATAAAAATAGAATAAACATAGCACTGTATCATGGGTGTGTTACTGGCGCAAAAACAGATTTAAATTTCTATCTTGATAGTGAAATGGATATAAGTGAATTTGATCAATACGATTTTTCCATGTTAGGTGATATTCATCGTCATCAAAGTTTAGCAGAGAAAGATTGTTTTCTTATAGTTGATGAAGAAGATTTAGATAAATATCCGGATGCCGAGATAATAGAATATATAGATGAATAATGCATTTCTCTTAACTTGTATAAATTAGTGGTAAAACTTAAGAGAAATATTCAATTATAAGCGCCTTAAACATGATGTATAATATGTCAAAGTATCATAGAGTTTAAACAAATATTGCTACAGGAAATATGGGACGAAAAGTAAAAATTAAAGTAAAACGTTCACACATAAAATTTAGTGGGTCACTCACACAACAGAATTACGGTGAAGACATTAAAAAGGGATTTTTAATTTGGGATATTAAATCAAAAACAGAATGGAATTCCAAATTTGTTCCATTACAGCCTGTTTATCCGTTCATTACACTTGAATTTGAAAATATTGATAATATCAATATAGAAGATTATAGTTTCATTCCTGCTAATGCACGTATTAGATTAAAGTTTTTAAAAGAATTTGATTCACGTAAGATTGATAAATTAGCACACACATTTAAACATAAATTTAATGCAAAAGAAATAACGACTGTTAATGATATTAAAAGTGATATTAGCTCTGTTATTATAAACTCTAAAAGTATAAAACTTAAAGATTTACGAAATGAATTAGTACAAGAACAACTTATACAAAATTATTTAACAAAATTAAGTGTCAATAAAGAACATATTGATAGAATTATTAAAATTAACTCTAAGCATAATGCAAAATTAACTAAAAATGAAGAACTCGCTAGAAATATAGATTGGAAAATTAAAAGTTTAACATTCTCAAATATGTATGCGTTCAAAGAAAATAATAGTATTAACTTTGAAAAATTAAAAGGCATTGTTGGAATATTTGGACAAAATACAATAGGGAAAAGTTCAATTATTGATATTATTCTTTATGGTATTTTCAATAATAACTCTAAAGGAATTGTTAAAAACTTGAATATTATTAATACACGAAAAAAGAAGTGTAGCGTTAAATTGAATCTTGAAGTTAATAAAACACAATATGTCATTGATAGAGCAACAACAAAATTAACTGCAGGAAAACGTTCTAAAGGCGTATACGATCACGCCCGAACAGACTTAGACTTTTACAAGATAGAAGATTGTAAGCAAATTTCTTTAAATGGAATACAACGTTCAGATACTGAAAAAATAATACGTCGACTATTTGGAACGTCAGACGACTTTTTAACGTCTTGTGTCGCTGCACAAGGTGATATGAATTATTTCATAGAACAACGATCAACAAAACGTAAAGAGATAATAGGCAAATTTTTAGATTTAGATATTTTTGAAGACAAATATCGACTTGCAAAAGAAGAATATAATTTATATAATACACAACTCAAAGTATTAAAAGATAAAAATTATGAAAAGTTAATTGCTGATAGTAGAGAACAAGAACAAAAACTTAAGCAAACACACGCTTTAAAGAAACAATATAGAGACAATAATAAAAATACATTGCAAAAATTACGATATGAACTGACACAATTAAATAGTAAGTATGAACGTGTTAAGTCAGTCGATACGTATTATGTAATGTGTAATAGAATAAGTGATTTACTTGTAAAAAAAGATAAATTGAATAATGAGCTTAATAACCTTTTTATTAAAGAAAGCACATTAAATGAAAAGTCATTTAATACTAATGATGATTTACAAGCACGCTCAGAAAAGATAGAGTTAAAGCTTAATAAACTGCGTGATTCATTAACAACATTAAATGATCTTCAATCTAAAGAAAATCAAACTAATATAATACATGAACAATTACAAAAATCAATTAAATTATTAGATAATATTCCTTGTGGTGATCAATATCCTAATTGTAAGTTTATCAAAGATTCATATGCATCTAAAAATTCGATAAACGATTACAAAGCTCAATTAAATGAATTACAAAATAATATTGAATTATTAAACAAAGATCTTGTCTTAAATAAAATTGATAAGTTAACACTTGATAAAAATACAACAGAAAATAACATTAAAGAAAAGAATAAATTAAAATCTAATATTCAAGTTATTACATTGCATATTAAAAATAAAAAATTAGAAATACAAAACGTATCTAATCAATTAAGTTCACTTGAAAATAATAAACAGCAATTAGAAAATCTAAATATTCACAAACTTGATTCACAAAAAACAAAAGAACAAATAGAGAATGTTACACAAAAAATCTCTAATGTAGAAAATGACATTAAAAAATATGATCGTGAATTAACTTCATTATCACAACAACAAGGTGAAATAAAAAGTATAATAAGAAATCTTATTAACGAAAGTAAAAATTATAAAAAGTTATCAACAATATGTTATGAGTACGAATTATATACTAAAATAATGTCAAAAAGTGGTATACAACAAGAAATTATACGTAACAAATTATCATTTATTAACTCTGAAATTAACAAGCTGCTTAGGAACGTCGCAAAGTTCAAAGTGCATCTCACTGAAAAGAATGATAAACTTGATATCTATATTGATTATGGTGATAGTGGCGGGAGCAGAATTATAGAAACCGCTTCTGGTGCTGAAAAAGCGTTAACTTCGGTTGCTATAAGAGTTGCACTCACAAGAATTTCAACATTACCGAAACCAAACATATTTATTATAGATGAAAGTTTTGGTTCATATGATGAAGCGAATAAAGTTTCTATATCTAAAATGTTGCAACTATTAAAACAATACTTCACTACAATACTTGTTGTGACACATATTGATGATATTAAAGATTGTGTAGATTATATATTAACAATTGAGCGTGATAATAATAAATTTTCATATGTGAATTAAAATGAAAAACGGTTATAAAGAAATAAGCGGTGAAATTGAAAAAACATGGGTCGCTATTGATAGCGAAAATGGTTATTGGGTTGAGCGTAAAATAGATTCTACGATTAATGAAGAAGCAATAATTCCTGCAACGTGTCCAATATGTACGTTTATGATGTGTGGTGCATATGATACTGAAACATTTATACGTTATGATTGTTGTGAAAGATGCTACATACAATTCGCAGAGAGTAAAACCGAGCAATGGAAAGCTGGTTGGCGACCAGATAATGATATTGTTCATCAATATATAATGAAAAGAAAGGGCAAAAAATAACGAGAGCCTGTACAATTATGAAATAATGATTATATTTATTTCATCGAACAAAGGAGATTAAAGTGACATTATTAACGGGAGGAAATTTTTGGAACGATTGGTTAACCAATGGATTATTCTTTACTGATTCCATTGACAATACTAGAAATCCAAGTTTTTTATTTGATGCACCCAAATGTACAGATTTAACATGGAGTATTGATGCTATTGCAGTAACATCATACGCGACAAAAGATAATGCATTCATAGAAATAGCCGCAGCTGGTTACACAAAAAAAGATATTACAATAGACATTTTAGATAATAAATTAACAATTAGCGCACCAAAAATTGATAGAAATGAAGGTATTCAATTAGATGGTTTTAATAAAACTTACATATTAAACAGCACATATGATGTAGATAATATTAGTGCAAAATTTGTTAATGGGCTTCTAACAATTACAATCCCATTCATAGAAAAAGAAAACACTTCTAGTAAGCAGATAACGATTAAATAGCTTATTTATAATACGTATTAAATAGTATCTTATGATTTTGAGGAGGTGACATCAATCTTTTCATTGGTACTATCTAATACGTTATAATATTTATTATCATGTCTATAAAATACTCTTGCCTTACACAATATGTAGAAGATTTTGATTCACAAGATCCTACTACTGGTGTCACTATAAAACAAATGTATAATAATCGTTTTGAATTGATGTTTATTACTGTTGAGAAAATGCTTAATCAAGTATCACGATATAAAGCAACTTTTGATGTAGCTAATAAAACATTAAACGAAGTAGAAAAAGGTCTTAAGAAATATTATAAAGAAACAACTGGTGACACGCTTAAAGTAAAAAGAGTTCAAGAAAGAGAATCACATAATCCAATCGGATATTATAGTGGTGCATATAATGGTTCAGAATCGTTTTATTTTAGATTATTTAGAGAATACGAAATCACCGCACCATTAGATGATGAAAACACCGTAATTGATAACATTACTAGTTAGTAAGTTTTTGTATTAACATACATTATTCATATATATATATAATGTATGTTGAAGGCTAATATTGTCAAAGAAATTATCGCGTGTGGTAAAAGTCCTGATTATTTCATTAATAAATATATAAAAGTAGAACACCCTTTAAAAGGCGTTATTCCTTTTAAATTGTATGATTATCAAGCGGATATCTTAAAAGATTTTCTCAAAAATCGTTTTAATATTATCAATAAAGGTCGACAACTTGGGTTATCAACATTACTTGCGGCATACTGTACATGGATGATGTTATTTTATAAGAATAAGAATATTCTTGTTGTTGCTACTAAAATTGATGTTGCTAAAAATATTATCGATAAAGTCAAAATTGCCCTTAATAACTTACCAGAAGATATGTTTATTGCAAAAATTACCGTTAACAATAGACACTCAATAGAGCTATCAAATGGTTCACGTATTAAAGCGTCCACAACAGCAAAAGATGTTGGTCGTTCAGAAGCAGCTTCATTTTTAATTGTTGACGAAGCTGCTCACGTTGATGATCTTGAGTCACTATGGACAGGTCTTAAACCAACAATGGCACGTGGTGGACGGTGCGCATTAGTATCAACACCAAATGGCGTTGGAAATTTCTTCCATAAAACATATTCAGATGCAGAAGCAAATATAAATGACTTCAAAGCACGAACTATTGACTGGCGAGTGCATCCTGAACAAGATGATAAGTGGTTTGCTAAAGAAACACGCGGTTTTTCACAAAAGAAAATCGATCAAGAGTATGAAGCAAAATTCATCGCTTCGGGTGATACTGTAGTTGAACCTGAAGACATTAATTATCTTGAAGCTATGGTGCGGTTGCCTATTGAAAGAATGGGTATAGACAGAAATTTGTGGATTTGGGAATTCCCAATAACAGGTGAAGATTATATTATAAGTGCAGACGTTGCACGTGGTGATGGTTCAGACTGTTCTACACTTCATTGCTTAAAAGTAAGTTCATGGGAAATAGTCGCTGAATATAAAGGTAAATTACCTCCAGAAATTCATGGTCGTTTATTAGATGAAGCAGGTAGAATGTATAATGACGCGCTTATGGTACCAGAAAATAATAGTTTTGGTTATACTACAATACAAAAACTAATAGAAGCAAATTATCCAAACTTATATATTGAAGGTAATAGGGGTCGACGATCATCGCTACTAAATAGTAGCCTAAGTGTTTTAGTTGAAGAAAACAATATTCCAGGATTTACGACAAGCGTTAAAACACGCCCGCTAATCTTATCAAAGTTAGAAGAGGTAATAAGAACACGAACACTTAAATGCTATTCATCAAGATTTGTTGATGAACTTAAATCATTCAGATGGATTAAAGGTAAAGCAAAAGCACAAAAAGGAATGAATGATGATCTAGTAATATCAATGGCAATTGCTTGCTGGATGTCTGATGCAACATATACTGTAAATGAGCGTGCACGTAATCTAAATAGTGCAATGCTCGATGCAATGACTGTATCATCAAGAAATTGGGATAACGCAAGAGGAACTGGAAAAGATATTGTACCAACATATAATAATAGTATGTTACACGGGTATAGTGCAGTCGATTTGAAAGTTAGATCAACTGCTGGTGAAGAAATCGATTTATCATGGCTTATAAGCATGGGATGAAAGTGATGAAAATTAAAAAATCTAAAATACAGCATATAATTAACGAAGTGCTTAAAAAAGCGCCTGATAATTACACTCTTCCTGATGGGCGAGAAGTTAAGTTCGCTTCTGAAGATCATATTAACCATGTTAGGTTAACACTTGATTCGTTGATTAGAATGCGCAATGAGTCACCGAGAGCCCCACGTGGGGGACATAGTGCTGCATCAAGAAAAGTGTATGGTGATGCCGCAAGACAACGAAGAAAAGAATTAAATGACATTTTAAAGCTCGCTGAGCTGCTTAATAATGAACCTGAAGTTGATACTGAGGTTTTCGAGGACTCTATTAGTGAGCGTCGTGATATACATGATATGACATTCAAATCTAGACCTTTACGTATTATGCGTGATATAGGCATCAAGCTTGGTAAGTTAGGCTTACGGCGAACATATGGTGATGTATATAGTGCATCACGTACAATTCAAGATTTTGTTCTAAATAATATGGAAGAACTTTAAGATGAATTTAACATGCTTATTAAACAAGATATAATCGATGATGAGCAAGATTTTGCAAAATTATTGGGTCATGAACTCGGCGGGTATTTTACTAGGCACCCAAGATAATGAAGAAAATGAAGATTAAACAATCAGAATTAGTAGCGCTACGTAAAATAATTCATGAACAATTCGAACATACACAATATGAGCGTGGTGTATCAAAAAAAATATCAAAAGTTGTTACAGATCATCTAGAATTGATAGTAGATGAAATAATGCATATATGGATGCAACATTTTGAAGACAGTCCTGATGATCCTGTGTTACAAAGATATGGAAAAGATGCATGGAATAGACAAGTAGAACAAGCATCAGATGCGCTACAAAATAAGTTAGATAGAGATAATATATTTGATATTATTATTGATGCAATCTCTAACACAGAAGAAGAACTTCACAGTGGCGAATATGTATAATCACGATTATGTATTTAGAGCACATCTTATTTGAAGGTCGCCTAGAACAAGCGCTTGAGAAATACCCACAACACACTAAAGAAATTGAG
>CEPZ01054501.1_pt1 | contig 21084 bp, 30 predicted proteins | sample 530461 | NCBI WGS metagenome assembly CEPZ01 (sample SAMEA2620106, study PRJEB7988) | marine metagenome | isolation source: saline water (ENVO:00002010), including
CCTGGTTGTAAGGCTATTTTAGGTGTTAGTAGAGGTAAATGGACAGGTTAATTCTGTAACTATTTTAGAGTAATTACAAATAGTAAGGTTTTTAAATGGTATTTTGCAGAATATGTATAAAATATACATAAAAAATGAAGCAATATATCATAACAAAGAGGATAGCAAAGCACGGAAAACAGGCTGTAATAGTAGTACCTAAGGTTCTAGAAGAGGAATTAAAGCCTAAAACTGTAGTTAAATTGACAATTGATGTGTTGAGGGAAGAATGTTAGAAAGTCTTAGAAAGTCGAATGTGATTGCATTTCCGGAAAGGGAAGAGTTTACAGTAGAGGATGCTAGAAAATATGAAGATAGGTTAAAAAGAAGTAGAGAAGAAGCTCAAAAAGTCTTTAAGGGTAAGCAAGTGCATCCTGTAGTGAGAAGTAATCATGTTTTAAAACAGGTTTTAGCTCAAAAAAAATTATTTCCAGAAAGAGCTTATAAAAAATTTGTAGATGGAATTTTAGTGCCTATTGTAAAGGATGTAGTTACAGATGATGCAGAGAGAGAGGTAGTGGCGTATTATACAGAAGATAGAAAAGATCCTGTAAGAGGACTTATTACTTCAGAGACTTCTATTGATGCAAATTCTAGAAATGCAAATAATGGGGGTCATTTAGTAAAGGTTAGAACTGAACTGCCTTTGGGAACTGAAGTAGATACTTTTGTTAAAATATTTGGTTCTAAGGATAGTTTTGAAAGATCTTTGTATATTCAAGGAAGATTATCTGAAAATGAATCTATTGAAGACAGGGTATTGAAACCACGTTATTTTGATAGAAGTTTAAATTTAGTAGCAGAACCTTTTGTAGAAGGAAAACAAGCAAGTTTAGAAGATGTAGCAGAGGCTTTAGTGGATGTAAATCAAGTAAGTCCTTATCATGTAGGTATAGAGGGAAGATTTGATGTTCAAAACTTTTTTGGAAATGGTTTTAAGGAGAGGTTTGTATATAGGGCTTTTCCACATTTAAGAAAAAAGAAAAATAAAGAAGGAACGGATTTAGAAAGACTAACTCAATTATATGTAGAAGAGATTGGAAGGCCTTTAGAACTACAAGAAACAGGATTAGTACATGGGGATCCAGGTCATAATAATTTTTTAGAAACTGAAGATGGAGTTAAGGCTTTAGATTGGGAATTTGCACATGAAGGATTGTTAGTTTCTGATTTGGTTAAGGCTTATGATGACTTTAGTAATGCGGGTTTAACGGAATTAAGTGAAGATGAATTTGTAGAAAATGCTTGGAATTATCAAGAAGAAAAATATGGAAGAGAAAGGGAAGAGGGGATTTTTAAAGTCTCTGGAGGAAAACTTTCTGGTTTAGAAGAATTTAAAGAGGCTTATAAGAAAGCTAAAGTACATGAAAATTTGAAAATAGCTGCAAGATATACAGAATTAGCTAAGGATGATAGAAAACACAGTCAAGAATTAAGAGGGGTAGCTTTGAATTATGTAAATGAAGCTTTAGAGTTAGTGGAGGATGAAGAATTAAAAGAAGGAATAAATGATTTATTTTTAAGAGAAGGAGGTTATCATCCTATTTTTGGAATAGAACCTAAAGCACCGAGTAGGGGATTGCATACTATGATGTGCAGTGCATCTCAAGATCCTTTAGATGTTATTGAAGATAATTTAGTTAATAAACCGGCTAGAAGAAAACAAAAAGTTAGAACTGGATTGAATGTGGCTAAGTGGGTGGCACCTGTTGCTTTGTTGGCTGCTTTATCTACTATGAATCCAGGGGATAGGGGTAAGCCAATATCTCATGAAAAGATATTTGGAGAGAGATTTAGAAATATGCCTGTAGGGGCATTGGTAAGACAGGGTTTAGGAGAGAAAGATAGGTTTAGGATTCCGGAGAGAAATTATAATTTATTGTATGAAGATTGGGTCGGGGGTGGATTTAAAGAGAATATTGATGATTTAGTAAGAAAATGTAGGGAATTAGAAAAAGGAGAAGATAGAAAATATGATTTAAAAACAATCGATAGTGAATTTAATCATAGTAATAGTATAATTCCTAATAGGAAAATGTTGGCTGCTGTTTTAAATGCATCTTTAACTAACGAAGAATTGTATGAAAGATTAAAAAAAGAAGGTTTTAGAGGGATGATTCCATTTAGTCCTGAAAGTTTAGAGGACCATAAAGAATTGGCAAAAAATTTTGATAATGAACGATACGGTGGATTAGAAAGTACACGTTCGTTCCATTTAGCGAATCTGATGTTAAATTTATCTGACGGGGGAGTGGCAGACAAATTTAGTCAATTTGTGTTAGGAAAAGAAGGTCATAAGAAGGTGCAGGAAAAGGCTGGAAGTGGAGATTATATCGAATATAGAGAGAAAATACCTGAAGCGCAAAGAGATTTTATTGATTTGATGTTGTATTATTATCCTTTAACCAATAATGGAAAAGATAAAACTATTGAAAGAGATATGAATAGTGCAGATTTGGGTTATCCATTTGGAAATGATCCTTTAGCAAGAGCTTTTGAAGCAGTTCCAAGTCAACATGAAGTTTTAGTGGAACATTTAGCCCAATATGATTCTTTAGAATATAAAGGACAATGGGAGGTAGAAGATGTGTTTGATTCAAGAGAACATGTTGGATGGTTTGATATGAGTTATAATGCTAAAATTATGAAAGCTGCAGAGGCATATAAGTTGCCGCACGAATTATTTAGGGGTATTGTGTATGCGATGGGATGTACGCCATATGAACAATTACCTAAGGGGACTTATGAGAGAAATATGGGGTTAAATTTTGATGCAATGATTGAACATCCGGAAATAAGAGGAGAAGATATTGGTCATACTAGAGATCATTATAATGTAGCAATAAATTATGGTGGAAAGATTTTAAGAGATCTTTATAAAGAAAATGGGGAAAATATTCCGGCTACTCTTTCTGCTTACTTTAATGATGGAAGTTTAGATGTACAAAGGGCTGTAAATAAGGCAGGTTCTAATAATTATGCAGATTATGCTCCTCATTTAGAAAATAGAAGACAACCAGACTTGGCCTTGAAGTATTGTGCTAAAGTTCTAGGCGAGGTTGTTGAACAATCTTATTAAAGTGTAAATTGCTGAAGCTAAAAAATTAGAAGATTTAGAAGGGGTTAGGGGTTTTAAGAGTAAATCTTTGTTTTTACTTAAGGTTTCTAAAGGTGCTTCTTTATGATAAAATTCTTTTTCAAAATCTTTAAAGAAGGAATGGATTTTTTCTAAGATTTTTATTTCTGAGGGTGTTAATTTAGAAGTGCTTAGATGTTTTAAAACATCTCCTAACCATTCTAAGTTTTGTATAATTGAATATAAAGAATGATTTCTTTTGGATTTGTTTAAAATTCTTAAACAGAAAGCTGAGAACTTATTAATGTTTAAATCTAAATGTTTTAAAGAGGAAGTGGGTTTATTTTGTTTTTGTAATGTGATTAAATCGGTGAACATATGGTTTAAGATTAAAAATAATCTTCTTAAGATGTTTTCAAATTCTTTTTCTTCTGGTTTTGAGATCTCTTTTAATTTACAGTAATTAGCATTTTGATCTACAATTTCAAATCCAATTAAACCTGGAAGGATTTCAGTTTGGATTTTAGTTATAATTTTTGGGTCGGAATAAGTGATTTCTATTTCATCTATGCCTTTGATATATTTAGTTAAAATAGACCTATTTGCAGTTTTTAAGTTCTTTAAATCTAATTTTTCTTTAGCAATTTCAAATGTTTTATCTGTTGTGAGAACTAATTGATTTTCTTGTTCTTCTAGATTGATTTCATCTCCCTTGTTTAGATTAAAACTTCTAAGCCATTTACTTGGAAGTGAGATCATCAAGGTTGCTGTTCCTTGTTTTACTAGTTTACGTTTCATGTAAATAAAGTCAAAAAAGCGGTATATAAACTTTTCTATTTTGTTTATACATTTATACTAATATATATAGTTTAATAATCGAGTTTAAGTAGAGATTTTCTGAATTTATTGTAATCAATAAGGGGTGAAAGGAGTGAAAAAAATGGAAAAAACAAATGAAGTATTAATCGAAAGAAGTTACGATCCTGATGAAAAATTCATCTTTATTGTAAATGGAGAAGGAAAGGAAGGAGTTATTTCTCTGCCTCAAGAGTATCATAGAGAAATCGCATGGGAATATGCTCGTAGAACTGGAAAAACTCAAACCTGGGAACCTCAAGGAGATTTAGAGTTTCAAGTTTTAGGTGGTGGAAGATTAATTTTTAATCCCGAAGCTAAAAGAATGGAACTTTACGATTGTAGTGGAGACTTTGGATATGAACCATCTAGGGAAAGAACTGTGGAAATCTTACAGGAAAGTCATCCAGATTATGAAATAGAACATTATGACTAATTTGATTGTAAAAAAGAGGTGATACTAAAAATTAAGGAGAAAGAAAATGAAAAATAAATTAAGGAAATTTGGAATAACAGCTTTGGCTAGTTTAGTAGGTTTTTTGCCTATGGGAGCTGGAGCTAGAACTATTGATGATTTAAGAACTGTTAGAGAAGGAGTTTTATTAGATTATCAAAATGGAATCTCTGTTAAATATGTAGGAAATGAACGTACAGTTAAAGCAGGAGTAATGTTAGATGCTGGTAGTTATCATGTTGATGGACAAGCTCAAACTGAACCTGAAGAAAATCATAGTTGGAAAGGCGCTGTTTTAGGAGAAAATGTAGGAGTAGAGGTTAAAGGTAATTCTACAGATGGATTAAAAAGTGTGGGTCTAGAAACTATGGTTAAAGGAAATGGTTTTGGAATAAGAAAAGATATTGGTGGAAAAATAACTGGAACTTATTTTAGAGCAGCTCAGGTAGGAAAGAATTATGGTTATGCTGGAATCTCAGGAAATGGAGATAGAGCAGATTTAACTGTTAGTGGTTACCATATAGGTCCTAAAGTTGGAAAGTTAACTGTAATTCCGTTTGTGTATGGAGAGAAATCTTTAAACTCTAGAGATGACTTCTTCTTATTCGGAAGTGGACTTTCACAAGGAAAAGCAGCTTTAGTTCCATCTGTATCAACTAGTGATTTCAAAGACTGGACTCCAAGAGTGGAATTTAAGTATAAATTTTAGGGGGAAATAAAATGGATGTATACAAAAAAAGACAAATTTTGAAAGCTCTTGATGAAGATGAGGTTACCTCTAAATCTCTTGCAGAACAAGGTATTTCTCAGGACGAAGTTAAGGAACTTACAGGTGGATGGAGAAGTGGGCTTTCAGATGAACAACATCAAGAAATTTCTAGAAGATTTACTGATATCTATAAAGCAGTAAATGAATTAGAGGATTATCTGGGCGAAAACCACGATATCGGTAGAAGGACTGAAACCGTAAGGATGTCTTCTCCTGCATATGATCAGTTTGAGAAATTTGCAAATGGATTGGCTCGTTTTGAATCTTTTGTTTATGCAGCTTTGAAAGAGAAAAGGGAAGAATAAAAGGTTGATTTTTTAACTTAAACTTATTCTATTATTTTACTATTTTAAAGTAATTACAAATAGAAAGCTTTATAAGTGGTTTTTTCTATGATTACTATGAACAACTGTTCACAAAAGAATAAAATGGAAGAAAATCAAAAATTACCGGAAATTGTAGGTAGATTGAATAGTAAATTATCTGATAGAGTTAATGCTTTAAAAGAAAAATATGAGAAAGGTACTTGTCATTTTGAAGACATAACTGGAAATTTGTATAATGGTTTAAGTCTGGCTACAGAAAATGCAGAAGAAGGAGTTTCAACTTGGGAAAGAGTAAAAGGAACTTATTTAGATTGTATGGCTGCTTTAGATACATATTTAAATTTAGTGGAGTTATTTCCTGATTTTGCGGAAGCAGAATTTGATCCTGAAAGAGAAAAACCTTATTTTAATGAAACAAATGAAAAATGGAATAAGGGAGAAGTGGGAAATTATCATGTAGAATATGCGTTAGAGGCTGCAAAAAAACTATTGGGAGAAAGAAAATGAGTGAAGATATTATATTTGGATTAAGATATTGGGATACTGGTGTACCGGAAATTGAAGGATTTCATATTGCTGAAGAATTAGATTCTAAAAATACGGTAACTATAAAACCTAATGACTATGAAAAATTAAATGGAATTCAATTTGAAAGACAAGAGGTTTATGTTAGAAAATGAAATGTTTAAAATGTAATTATGATTGGACACCTAGGGTAAGTAAACCTAAGGAATGTCCAGAATGTAAAACTAGACTTAAGCTTTTAGAAAAGAAACTTTTAGAAAAAGTTTCAACAAAATTAACTAAACTTGGAGGCAAATAAAATGGCATTAGATGAAAAATTAATAGAAGAAATGAGTAAGATTGCAGGGATGTATGATACTGTGCATAATTATGAAGGGGCTTCTTTAGATGAAAGATCAGCTTCTTTAGGACCATTTACTCAATTTGCAGCTGAAAGTGAAGACCATTTAAGAGATATTGCAATGGAATTAGAAAATTCTGATGATGTTTCGAGATTTAAAAAGATGAAAGGTTTCTTAAGTGGAAGGGTGGCTAGAAATGAAGGGGCTTATAATTCTAGTTTAGATGAAATCACTGAAGAAGTTGTAAATAAATTTAATGAGGATTTAGAAGAAGCAACAAACCCTTATGAAGCTGCATCTAATATAGCTTATGCATTTGCTCAATTAGGAAAGAAAAAAGATTTAAGTCAATCAGAAGCAGATGAAATAAAAGCATCGGAATTGTCTCAATTTTATGGTGTGAATTTTACACATGTAAAAGGTGCAGATGTTAAAGAAGCTTCTGCAAGAGCTTATTCTTTAGCTGTAAGAAATCAGGCTATGGAATACATTGTGGAAGAAGAAAGTGGAGATAAAAAGGAATATAGAATAGATGAAGAGAAAATTAGAAAATTAGTGGAAGAACCTCTAATTGGATCTGTTCTGTATACTGCGGAAAAACCTAGGGAGAAAGGGGAGTAATCCCTTTTCTTTTTTAAAATGAGAGATACTTTGAGACTGTGGGAGCAAAATCACCACTCTTTGGATTGCGAATCTCAAAATGGTAGAAAGTACCAGAAACCTTATATCGATGGCAGATTTTATTGTTCCTTGGCTGTGGATGATGAAGGAAGGGGTGTAAGAATGGATTGCCCTTACTTATCTTGGGAAGAAGTAATAGTAGATCTACATGAAGGGAAACCTAAGGAAAAATATATTTGTGAGCTTGGTGGGGATAGAATTGTGGGGTTAGCTCCGGATACAAAATCTGTTGATACTCGATGTTAAAGAGGTAAGCAAAATGGATGAAAAACTAACCAAACTAAAAATGGAGCAGTTGGAAGGAAAGAAGGAAGAGGTTTTGAAAAATGGTTCTAGGACTGCTACCTGTAATGCTCTGGAATGTAGAAGAAAACATGAAGACGGAAAGGTTAGGATTGTGGCTGATTATTTAGATAAAGACAATGCTGTTGAGAAAGGGCAAGAATTCGCGTTTCGAAAAGTAAATGATTATTTTGGTGTAGCTGAGGTTGCAGCTTGATTTATTCTAAACGTTTTACTTGTTTTTTCATCTCTTCAACAAAACTTTCAGCTTTTTTTCTTAAAATGTCTATTTGTTTGCCATGCAAGACTTTGACATTACCATGAGTTATACTATGGGCGATAGTGTACATCTCTCTAAAGTTTTCTCTATATTTAGAAGATAATTTAGGAAGGGTTTTTTTAAGCATATCATAAATGTGTTCAGGAGAAGGAGGGATATGTCCTGCAGTCATAATAGCAGCATGTGCGGCGTCAACCATGGCCCAATACAAACCTTCAATAGCACCTAAAATCGCATATTTAGAACGGGATAAGTGCATAGGGGCTCTTTGGAGAGTTATATAAATAGCTTCAGCTGTGGGTCTTATTTTACCTCTACGTAATAAAACTTTTAGAGGGTTAAAGAAACCCCCGTAGTCTACCAAAGGTTCTCCGTAACGTAAGACGTTAATAGCAACTGGATCGCCTTCCTTAATTTCTTTCCAGAAAGTGGATAAAGTGACTGTGTTAATGTGAATTTCTTTTTTATAGTTTTCTTGAGTTAAAATTTTAGCTAATTCTTCTCGGTACCAAGCTATTAATTCTTCATCCCATAGAACAGTACAATCATCTACAACTATAACGATATCAATATCAGATTTTTTATAAGGAATACCTTTAGAAACTGAACCGAATAAAGCAATAGATTTAATGACTTCTTGAAATTTTTTATAGGCCTTTACAGCGAAATCATAAGCAATTTCATAATCTGTTTCTAAAGTTTTTTTTCTAGACACCATTTTTATTATTAATTTTTAGTAATATATTAAGTTTCTGTTTCTTCTCCAGGAGATGAAGCTAATCTGCCTCTATCTGGAGCTCCACCAGAAGAACCACCTAAAGCAACAGGTAATTGGGCAAATCCGGGAGCACCATATAAATCAAAGTATTTTTGAGGCAGCATTTCTCCAAAACCGCCCATGTAAATACCTTGACGGTCCCACATATTTTTCCAATAAGGACCATTTTCTTCAGCATACAAAGGACTGTTTAAATCAGATAGGGCGTATAAATGAGGAGCTTCTTTAAAGTTAGCAACAAATTCTCCTGCTTCAACAATGGCTCTTCTTTTTTCAAATTCTTCTGTACCTATGGAGTCTTCTATGGCCTTTAATTGTTCTTTAATGTTGGCACTGCCCTCTCCCGGAGGTAAGTGGGAATCTTCAAAACCAAAATTATCTGTTAAGTGGATATGTTTAACGTGTTTGGCTATTTTTTTCACTTCTTTTTTAATGTCCTCATCTGAATAGCCATGTTTACGTAACATGTAAATATGACCTACGTCCCAAGTTACACCGATTAATTTTTCAGCTACTTCATCAGCTTTTTTTGGGGACATTTTTTCTTTGTCTACTAACTCTTTAGCGAATTTTTCTCGAGAGTCTTCTATTGTATCTTTTAGAGATTCTGCTCTGGATAAAGTGAATTCGGGGTAGACGTTTTCTATTGAAATAATTGGGGCTTTTTCTCCATATTCTTTGAAACCATGTAAGGCGGCTTCCATAATAGAATCTGAAACTTTTTCTTGGGCAAATTCATCTGCACTAGCCCAAGTATTTGGAGCAGGCATGTTTTGAAAATTTTCAACTACTAATTCAGTTTGATTACGACTACGTTTATAGAGTTCTCCTCTGAGTTCTTGAGATTCTTCTTCTATAGAGGATTTTTGGGATTCACTAGCTTTGTCATATTTGTCATCTAAAGCTTCTACCTTTTTTCTTAATTTATCTATTTCTTTTTGTTCTTCTCCAGCTAATTCCATTTGTTCTTTAAATTTTTTTTCCATTCCCTTTTTTTCGATGGTATCAGCTTCGGGTTTATGTTTTTTAAAGCGATTATACATATCTTCGGTTAGAGAACGGACGTTTTGATGGATTTGTTTTTCATAACCGGATACACTTCGAGCTTCATGTCTTAAGTCATTTAATTCAATTTTTTCTTTCTTTGTTAAGATTTTTTTTTGATTAGAGTCTTCTAATTCTAACATGCGGCCTTCCTTAGGTTTAAATCTATCTTGAACTTCATTTAATTCTTTTTTCCATTGCATTAATCTTGATTGCTCTTCGTCCCAAGAAGTCATATTCATGTTATCCATGGAATATTTAGGGGTCCAGGCTACTTTTCGACCGTCAATGTATTCTTTTTCTTTGTATTTGACCATTTGCATTTGGCCAGTATCTTGGTTTACTATAACCATTTCAGAACGTTGGTCTTCTAATTGTTTTTGACCTTCTTCAATTTCTCCGCCTTCAAATAAACCTTCTTTTTTCCATTTTTGGGCAGGCATAGAACCGGCGTGAATTGTGATTGGAACATTACCTTTATCATCCATTAAATGAGCTCTATCAATTACAGATTTTAATTTTTCAATATTTTCTTTTCTTTCAAATTCATCTTGGCCTTGTTGGGTAAAGCCCGCTAAGTCTAAGTCTTGAATTGGGGCATGCATACTAGCTTCAGAGCCGGTTAGTTTTCCTAAACGTCTTATTTCTTTAAAATGTTCTTTTGGGATTTGGTCCATTAATCTTTGATTCATGGTTCCTATTTCAACTGCTTTTAAGCCTTGATTTAATCTAGAAGTTAATTCTCCTATTTGATTAGGGGTTTGAGGAGAAGCAGTTGCACCTACTTTTCCAGCTGTAAAATAATATTTAGAGTCCATACTAGAACCGTATTCATCTTTGAACCTGTTTACTCTTTCTTTTGGATCAACCATGGTAAATCTCTATATCTTTTTTCTTTTTATGCATTTCCCTTAGATCTGAAGATCTTCCTACTGCGTCTTGATCTAAATGTAAGTCTCTAACAGAGTAATCTTCAATATTGCCTTCTTGATTTCGATATTCCTTTTCTCCGGATTCTTTTCTAATAGCTTCTTGGGTTTCTGCATTATGGGTGAAACCGGTTCTGGATACTAAACCTTTTGTTTCTAAAGAACCTTTAAATTCTTTGGAAGTGGTTAGGTAATCTCCTTTAACATTGGTACCGTAAGATTCCTCAGGTTTAGGTTTATCGTCAGAACCAGGGGTTCCAATACCTTCCGATGGTAAGATTCTTCTGGAAGGGCGAACTTGATAGTCTTCTAAAACTTCTGTTTGAACTGGAGCCGGTTTGGGAGAAGGTCCTTGGATTAAATCTTCTATAGATTGAGAGGAACCCACCCCCCTTACCCTGACATCCTTTTTCCCCTCTTTTTTAGAAAATTTTTCTATCAATTTTTCAATATCTTTTTGTAAGTCTTTATCTTTAATTTTTTTTAATAGACTTTGTAAGTATTTTAAAGGGTCTTTTTCTTTTTCTAATTGCTTAAGGATATTACTCTTTTTCATACCATATTTAAGGTTATAGATATTTATAAGTGTTTTTTAAGATGTGGCGGATTTCCATAATTGATCAAAGACTTGGGTGAAGGTTTTAGCGAAAGTTTTGTCATTAATTAAAAAGCCTCGAGGTTTATCTCCAGTTATGTATTGAATATAAATTTTATTTCCTATTACCCCCCATTCAGCATCGTTTTTTAAGTCCATAAATTTTATTTCTGTTAATTTGTCTTTTCTTTTTTTGGCTAAGCTTATATCTTCATTAGGGAATATTAATTTTTCTTTTATTTGTTTGTTTTTTCTTAATTTATGATGTTCAGAATAAAAACCGACCATTCTTTGGTAACTTTCTTTTTTTGCAGTATAAGCTTTAAGAGGGGTATCTTTACTCATTCGAGAGTTTATTTCATGCCACATGGATTTTATACCTACTAAACCTTCATAGTATTTATAGTTGGATTGAGGTTCTTCTTCAAGTTCTTTTCTTTTGAGGTTGGAAACTAGTTTAGCGATTTCTTTTCGTTCCAAATCTAGTTTTTTTTGCTTTTCTAAGAATAATTCATTTAGAGAATCGGGAGGGGAGGACATAAAGACTTTAATGTTGTTTTGCATTCGGAAACTAACTAAGCCTTTTTTTATTAAAGAATCTAGAATTTGGTATATGTTAGAACTGGCAATCTTGGTGAATTTACATAAAACTCCAGTTTGGGCTTCTTGGAGTTCTAAAAGGGATAAATAGACGGTAGATTCTTGTTTTGTAAGTCCTATTTTGGATAATATTTCTTGAATTTCTTCCATTTTACTACTATATTTGTATAGTAGCTAATATTTAAAGGTTCTTTTTTTGTTAATACTACGTATAAGTAGTTACCTTTCTACATAAAAAAGGAGGAGAAAATTAAAATGGAAATAGAATATGAAAAAATGGACCTACCAGAATTTCTGGAAGCACTTAAAGAAACTGTTTCTATGGGGGCGGTAGATGAAGAATCAAATAGATGCTTTTCCCTACCTAATGGGAATTATAATCTTAGTATATCGCAAGGAGATCTTCCTCTGGACTTAAAATTGGCACAAGCTTGGCCTACAAAAGTAAAAGGTTGGATTTGTCCCCCTAGAGACTATAGGAATTTTCCGAATGATCCTGCTAAAGTGACTTTTTATTTAGGAAAGTCAGATCGTACGGAATGGCATCTTAATTTTTCTGAGGATAGTTTGGATAAGGCAACTTATACAGATGAATATGATCAGGAAGATTTAACGATTCCTTGTGTTAATAACACTCGCCTGGAAATGTCGAGAGATTATAAGCATTATAAGGAATAAACAAGGAAGAAGTATTTATCTCAAGGGATTTTCAATCCTTTGGGGTATTTTGTTTTATTAAATAGACTTTATCGTTTTTTCTAGCTTCTTTAGAAAGGAAAAAACTAATTTCTTGTTCTTTAAGGGCTTCTTTAATTTCTTTATCTTTATATCTTAAGTTAGAGATTTTAACTTTTAAAGAACCAGTTTTAGGACCTTGGATTAAGATTTCGTCTTCTAATTTTAAACTACCAGAATGGATTTTTAAAGAAGCGACATTTATCTTTTTAAAATAATTTGTAAGAGTGCCTATATATTCTTTTTTTTGGGTTGCGGAAGAATCACGTTTTTCTACATAATCTTTTTGAGTAGGTAAGCCTAAGTAAAATCCAGTGGAAAATCCACGATTAAAGACAGTTTCTAAGTCTTGTTTTAATTTAGATTTTATTTGAGGAGTTAATTTAGATTCAAAATGTAAGTCAATAGCGGTTCGGTAAGCTTGAGTAACTGCGGCTACATATTCTGGAGAACGTTTTCGACCTTCAATTTTTAAAGAATCAATACCGGCATCTATTAATTGATCTATAATTTCAATTGTACATAAATCTTTAGGAGACATAACATAATCTTTACCTAAAATTAATTCATTTCCATCTTCTTCTCTGTCTTTTATTAAATATTCTCGTCTACAAGGTTGTAAACAATCCCCTCGATTAGCAGATCTGTTAAATAAATGATGGGATAAAAAACATCTGCCAGAAACAGAAATACACATGGCTCCGTGGATAAAAATTTCAATTTCTATATCAACATTTTTTTTAATGTCTTTTATTTGGTCTAGATTACATTCTCTAGCAAGGACTATTCTATCTGCTCCAATTTTCTTGTAAAATTCTGCTGATTTTGAGTTAGAGATAGAAGCTTGGGTGGAGATACAGATCTTTAATCCTAGTTCGTGGGCTTTTTTTAGAACAGCCAAGTCCCAACAAATAATCATATCTATTTTAGCTCCTTTAGCAGCTTTTAAGATAGAATCTAGGTCTTTTAATTCATCTTCGTAAACAAGGGTATTAACAGTAAGGTAAGTTTTAACTTTAGATTTTTTACATAATTTAGTTATTTTAGATAGATCTTTTAATGTAAAGTTTTTAGCTGTGGCACGCATGTTTAGTTTTTGGACTCCGAAATAAACTGCATCGGTTCCGCTATCTAGAGCTGCTTGGAGCATTTCCCAATTGCTTATAGGAGACATTAACTCTAGCTTATCCATGTTGTCCATGTTGTATTTTCAAATAAATAAGTTTATAAAATCTTAGTTATTTGTTTTAAATATGGTAATTGCACCAGGATTTTATTTTTTAGTATTTGTGATTTTTGTTATTTTAATTAGTATTAAGCAAGTAAATCAATATGAAAAAGGGGTTAAATTTAGATTCGGTAAGTATGTGGGATTGATGAATCCGGGTTGGAGGTTGGTGTTCCCGATAATTGAAGGTTGGAGAAGGGTGGATTTAAGAATAAGGGCAGTGGATGTGGCCAGTCAGGAGTGTGTGAGTAAGGATAATATTTCTATTAAGGTTAATGCGGTGTTGTATTATAAAGTAACAGATGCGGATAAAGCGATTTTAGAAGTGGAGCATTTTGTGTATGCTATTTCTCAATTAGCTCAAACTACAATGAGGAATATTGTAGGAGAGTTTGAATTAGATGAGACTTTACAGCAAAGAGAACAGATTAGTAATAAGATAAAAGATATAGTAGATAGAGAAACAGATCCTTGGGGTATTAAGGTAGATAAAATTGAAATTAAAGATATTGAAATACCGGATGATATGAAAAGGACTATAGCTAAAATCGCAGAGGCAACTAGAGAGAGAAAAGCTGTGATTTTAAAAGCGGAAGGTGAGAATATTGCTTCTAAGAATTATAGTAAAGCGGCTCGAGAGTTAGCTAGAAACACAGGTGCTTTACATTTAAGAACATTACAAACTTTAAATGATTTAAGTTCAGACAAATCCAATACTGTTATTTTAGGTATTCCTTTAGAAATTCTAAGGGCTTTTGAAGGGATTAAAAAGAAGAAATAATTATTCTGACATCATACCGTGAGATTTTTTATAAACTAAATAGACTATATAAGCACTGCCCGCGGCTTTGGATTTGGCAACTTGGCGAGTGGCTTCAGCTATTTTATCCTTACTGGGTTTCCAAAAACCCTTAAGGGGTTCAGTTATATCCTTTAAACCTTCCATGGCTTCATTAAAAGGATCAAGTCTTCTATTAGCCTTTCTTAAGATTTTCCTGACCTCATCTAGATCTTTTTTTAATTTTTTAGCTTCTTCAGGTGATTTGGCTTTTTTAAGAGCTTCTTCTATGGCTTTTTCTTTTTCTTTTGTAGGCAGGCCTTCTACTTTTTCTTCTTCTTCCATATATTTATCAATTTCTTCCTGCATTTGTTGGATAGATTCTTCAGTCATGCCTTCTATTAAAGTTAAACCCTCATAAGTTTCAAAATCTTCTACAGCTTTAACTTCATCTTCATCCAAAGCAAAAGCTCTGAATACGGCTTTAACTTTTCCTCCTTGGGTGTAATGGGTGCCTTGTTCGGTTCGTTGCATGGTATGGGGGATTGTTCTGTAATCCATGCTAACTTCCACGCAAGAATACATCTTTTTATCTAATTCTATATCTTTGAATTTATTTTTATTGAAAATAGTAGTATCATAAATATCTCCTGGGCTTACAGATTTTTTTCCAAATAGACTGACTTGGAGTTGTAAATTATTAAAGATAGAAACTAGATCTGGGGTGCGATAATCTGAAGCAGATAATTGTTGGGCTGTTTTTAAGTAAGGTTTAGCCCATTGAGAATATAATTTTAAGGAATCGATTTGGGATTTTAGATAAGATTTTTCAATATTATAACGACGTTCTAACTCAGCTCCGGAAAGTTTTTTCCAAGCTTCAAATTCCTGGACTCTAGGACCTAAAATACGTTTAACTCTGTCATTTAAATCCATTTTTTCAACATCTTTTTCTGAATCTGCGGCCATGAAAGCATCCCGGATAGTAACAAATTGGAGTTGTTGAGCGAGCATATTTATACTCCCTCTACCTCTTTGGACATCTACTCTATCCATCCAAATTTGTTTTAGGGCTAGATTAGCATCTTGTTGTTCTATTTTATTCTCGGATTTTAATTGTTTATAATGTTCCATTCTTTGATCAAATTCTTTTAAATCGTATAAGATGTTAATAACAGAACGGACTACTTGATTTAAAGTGGTCATGAGTTTCATAGCTCTATCCTGCATTATAGAAGCCCGTGTGCCTAAATCTCCGAATAAACCAGAACCAACTGAGCCTTGGAATTCATCTAAAGTTTTAGAAACCTCTAAGCCAGTGCCCCAATAATTATCCCGCATGAAATCTAAGATCCAAAAGTAAACTGGCTCTAAGCCTTCGGCAAAGGAGTCATAAATTAAAGTGAAGCCAGAACCATCATCAATAGTTTTTTCTAATCCTTTTAAGTCAGAAGGTAAGTCTCCACCATGAATATAACCCATTTTGGTTAAACCAGCGGCTATTCCACTTGCAGAAGTGGGGATGGTTTTTTTTAAAGTAGAGGCTATTTTTTTATCTCTTTCTTTTTCAGGAAAATTTTTATATTTTTTATTATAATAGATAATTAAAGCTCGTTTTACTGTAGATTCACCGTATTTTTTCAATTGTTCTGGAATAATATATCACCCTTTTAGATCCTTTATTCTTCCAGTATATAAAAACTTTTTTATAGTAGAATTATTTTTAGGTAAATATGGGAATTTTAAGCAAATTAATGTTTTGGAAAAGAAGAGATAAAGAGGAAATGGAAGAAGGTGGAGGAGGATTACCTCCTAGAGAGATGCCTGAGGAGGAATTTCCAACAAGAGGGCCGGGAGAAGAACTTCCAAATACAGAAGTACCACCTTGGAGTCGACAGCCAGAGGAACAACCAAGATTACAACCAGCAGGATTTGAACAGCCTCAACCTCAACAACAGCAAGCAGGGAATATTAATGAAGTAATCATGGCAAGATTGGATGTGATTAATTCCAAAATTGATGCTTTAAATCAAAGATTAATAAATATGGAAAGATATCTAGCTGAAGAAGAGAAAAGAACAGCGAAATGGTAAAGAAATTATATCTTATTTCTCTTTTAATAATTATTTTGGATAGGATTTTTAAATTTTATTTTATGCAAAATGAATTTGGGATTTTTAAATTTAAATTAAATACCGGGGCTGCTTTTGGACTGTTTCAAGGTTGGAATTGGTTTTTGATTATTTTTAGTTTAATTGTCATAGGGGTTATTTTATATTCTAGAGAAAATAAAAAATTAGAAATAGGAATGGGTTTCTTATTAGGGGGGACTGTGAGTAATTTAATTGATAGGGTAGTATATGGCGGTGTGATAGATTATATTAGATTAGATTTTTTAAGAAATGTGTTTAATTTAGCTGATATGGCTAATGTGATTGGAGCTGCGATATTGATTTATTATTTCTGGAAGGAATAGTTAACTTAAAAAGAACATAATTAAGATTCCTAAAACTATCATTAATAATTGGAGTAGAGATTGTTTAGTATTAAATTCACATTTATGAAGTTCTGGAATTAAATCTGAGGAAGCTATGTAAATAAAATTTCCAATTGTAAGGGGTATTAAATAAGAAGTTAAGTTTTGGATGGAAGAGGATAAGATTAAAGCTAGGGCAGCTCCTAAAATGGCAGATAGGGCAGTTAGGAAATTTAAAAATAAAGCTTTAGATTTTTTAAAACCACCATGCAATAAAACTCCAAAGTCGCCTATTTCCTGAGGGACTTCATGGAAAACAACTGCTAGGGTAGTAGCAATACCAATTGGAATAGAGGCCAAGTAAGAAATAGCTATAATGATTCCATCTAATAAATTATGGAAAATGTCTCCGACCAAGTTCATCAAAGCAAATGGGTGGGGATGATTATGGGAAGGGGGATGATGGCAATGTCTCCAATGAATAATTTTTTCTATGACAAAGGAAAATAAGATTCCAATTAAAATGTAAATAGAACTTTTTAAAGTAAAACCAGATTCAATAGTTTCCGGAAGTAAATGGATAAAAACATCTCCCAATAAAGCACCTGCTGAGAAACTGACTAAATAAATTAGGATTTTATCTAGTTTTTTTTCTTTTATAGATAAGGTTAAAATACCAATTAAAGAGATTAAACTAACTAGAATTACACTTAAGATAGTATAAAGCCAAACGGGATTCATTTTTTAGAGTTCTCCATGTAATCATAAATTAAATCTACGATTAAGAGAAGGATGATTAAGACTAAGAATAATTTGGAAGTTACTATGAAAGCTAAAAGTACGATTAAAATGGCTATGATGGTTTTGATCCAACAGTTGATGCAGGCAAATCCGTTAGAGATTAAACAGATTAGAGCGTAGATTAAGTAACCAATAGCAATTACCCTAATTAAGATGGAAAGACCGGACCAAAAGATTAGTAATAAAAAGATTAGAATTGCGTAAATTATTAATTTAGTTGTGAGAAATTCTTTGGCTTTCATCTGAGGATTTGAAAATCTTTTAAGTTTTTAACTTTTTCTTTTTTAATTTCTATATTTTCAACCCTGGCTTCAGGAGGACCGGATTTACATAAAAGGATTATTTTTTGTATATTTTCTTGGGAACCCTCAAAAACAGCTTCTACTTTATCTCCGATATTTTTAACATAACCTTTAAGGTTTAATCTTAGAGCGTGGTTATGAATAAATTTTCTGAAAAAAATTCCGGTGACTTTTCCAGAAATCAAAATTTTATTTCTTTTTAGCATAAGCATTAATCCAAGTGAAGTCTTCACCCTTTTGGATAAAGCTATTATGGATTTCAAATCCGGCATTTACGAGAGATCTTTCCAGTTCTTTTTGAGTAAAAAAAGAGATTTTAATTTTACTTTTTCCAAGTTTTTCATATTCTATTTCTTTTTCCTCTTCGCCTTGTCTAACTGAGATAAAAATAATGCCTTTGGGTTTGAGGAGGGTATGGAGGGTAGCCAGAACTTTGGGTAATCCGGTTTTTTTTAAGAAAGAGATAGCGTCTAAAGCCCAAATAGCATCAAAAAATTCTTTAGGGAAATCTAAGGATTCTAAGTGCATGACTTTAAAGTCACCTTCTGGAACTCTTTCTTTAGCTTCTTTAATTATGTTTTCAGAAGCATCGATTCCTATAACTTCATAACCATAATCCATGAAATAATGTACATCTCTTCCGGATCCGCATGCTAAGTCTAGAATTTTAGCTTTTTTTGGTATTAAAGAAATGAATCTGTTCAGTTCGTATTGTAAAATGTTAGGGAAAGTAAAGTCTGCGTATTGTTCTGCAAATTGATTAAATGCGGCTATTGTGACTTCATTCATTGGAATTTTAGGTTTGGATAGAATTTATATAGTTTGTGGGAGTATTTGGCAAGATTTAAAAACCTTATTTTGGGCTATTAGAGCATGAATTTAACTAATATTGTAGGTTTGATCCCATACGGAAACAAAGTAAAAGATATATTGGATGGATCTGGGTTTGGAAGTCACATCTTAGGATTTTTAGTGTTTTTGGGTTTTTTAGTGATTGCAAGAATGTTTATTTTTGTTTATGAAAAATATTTGTTAAAATTAACAGAGAAAACCGAGAATAATCTTGATGATAAATTAATTAGGGGCATTAGAAAACCAGTATTTTTTGGTTTGTTATTTTTAGGGGTGTATTTTGGGAGTAAAGTGATTGAGTTTCCTTCTGATGTAGGGGATTATGTAAATAAAACTGTGTTGAGTTTTGTTGTGATATTCTTTGCTTATTTTGGGATTAAGATAATTGATTTTATTGTGTGTAATTGGTTAAAACAATTTGTGGAGAAAACAGATACTAAATTAGATGATCTTGTGTTTCCTTTGTTGCATAAGGCCATGAGTGTGATTTTTGTGATTGTTGGGTTGTTTTTTATTTTAAATCTGTGGGGTATACAAGTAGGTCCTTTATTGGCAAGTGTGGGTATAGTAAGTTTAGCTATCGGATTTGCTTTAAAAGATTCTTTAGCTAATATATTTGGAGGTTTTAGTTTGATTGTGGATAAAAGCTTTAAAGTAGGAGACTTTGTAGAAGTAGATAAGGAAACTAAGGGGAAAGTAATTGATATCGGATTAAGGAGTACTAAGATTAGAACTGTGGATAATCATGTTGTGGTCTTACCTAATGGAGATTTATCTAATAAAAAATTAACAAATTATGCTAAAATAAGTCCAGAAACAAGAATTTCTATTCCGGTTAGAGTGGAATATGGATCTAAGGTGGATGATATTAAAAAAGTTTTATTGGATTGTGTTAAGGTAGTGGATGAAAGTATTTTGAATATGGATAAAAGTCCCAAAGTGTATTTTACTAATATGGGGGATTTTGGAATGGAGTTTAAGTTAATAGTCCCTATTACTAATTATAAAAAAAGATTTGTAAATGCAGAGAAGTTAAGAGTTAAAGTGTATGAGAATTTGAAAAAATATAAAATTAAAATTCCATATCCTACTTATAATGTTAAAAGAGCTTAATCTTTGATTCTTCTTTCTTTTGGAATATAATTTAAGATTTTTCCATCTTTAAATTTTCCAGAACCGTAAAAGTCCTGACCGTGTTTGATTAAAACAAAACCATTAAAATTTTCTTTTGTGGTGATATCTTTACCTTGAATCCAGGATTTTAATTTAATTTCACTTAATTCTAAAATGTTTTTATTTGAATGTGGGCCTATTAATTGAGAACCTTCTATACTTAATCTTAATTCGTTTTGGATATTAGTGAAATAAAGTCCAAGTGAGTTAACTCTTATTTTAGAAAAATCAATATTAATGTTAGGATTTAGGATAAAGATTTTTTTATTGGAATTTATGAAAAAGGAATAAGGTAATTTAGAATTAAAATTGAATTGTTCTTTTAAGTTTTTTAATAATAATTTTTTATCTTTATTTTTAAGAGAGGTTAACATAAAATGAAGAAGTAAAAAGAGTTTAAAAGTATTATGCTAGGTGAGATTCTCGATCTTTAATAGATTGAGAAGGGGTATTTTGTTGGGGCCTTTCAGGTCTTATTTGTTCTTTTTTTTGTTGTAATTTTTCGTATTCTTGGATAGTCCAATTATCAATACTTGTTAAGGTATAATCTACAATAAATATTCCGGCCACTATTGCGGTAGCATAACCCAAATTACCGAAACCCCCTTTAGGAGCTTCTATATAACTACCGAAAGTAGCTAAAGCATCTGTCCTTTCTCTATCTGTAGAATTTCTGTCTAAAGGTCTTGTTAAATGCATTTTATGCAACACGTTCGTCTAATTTAGATTTCTCTTCTTCTTTCATTTTTTCTTGAAGTTCTTTAGCTTGTGCTTCTAAATCTACTCCGAGTTTTTTTAAAGATTCATTATGGGCTTGCATAATTTGTTCTACAACTTGAACTATTTTTACTAACTCTTCTCTTTCTTTAGCTAAAGTAGCTATTGAACCTTTATGAAATCCGATTTGTTCGTCTTTATTCATATTATTTTCTTCTGTCATTTTTATTCTCCTTGTTGTTTTTTATACCAAACTTTGGTTTCATGGTTTTGGATTTGATAATCAAGCCATTCCTTTCTAGTTTTCATATTTAATCTTGGATCTTGTTCTTGTTCCATTCTTTCTTCCATACCTGGAAAGAGTCTTGGTTCTTCTTCTGCTTGAGAAGGATCATAAACCCAAGCTTCTATATCATGAACGTCCTCTTTAATACCTTCAATTCCTGAA
>CEPZ01061972.1_pt1 | contig 20999 bp, 15 predicted proteins | sample 530461 | NCBI WGS metagenome assembly CEPZ01 (sample SAMEA2620106, study PRJEB7988) | marine metagenome | isolation source: saline water (ENVO:00002010), including
TTCAAAATTTTTAATGTAATCATTCTCAAAAAAAATAACATTTAATAATAAAAATTCTTTTAATTTTTTTCTTGAAATTGAACCATAACCTTCAACAGTAATAGTTAATCTTTTATTTTTTTTAGCTGTAATCGTTTTTTGTTTGAAATAAATTTCATTTCTTGAAAACAAAATTGAAAAAAAATTAAAAGAATAACTTGAATCAGTGTTAACAAGATTATCATAGATTTCATCTACTAACAAGTTATTGGAAATAAAAAATTTTTTATATAATAATATCGTTTCTTTTTTTAAATTTTCAAACTCAATATCATTCATATTTAAAACTCATTGGCAATAATATATTTTTTAAAAAAATTATAAAATTCATCGATATCATATTGTAAAGAAAATCCATTCATAGTATTACTTTCATTATAAAAAGGTAAATCTTTTATACCAAGTTTATCAATAACATCTTGTGTACTTTTAAAATAATCACCATTAAATAAAATTAAATCATCTTTAATTTCTTCTTTTAATTTTGCTTTTGATATACGTTGACCACCATACATTAAAGAAAGTTTTTGATTATTTTTACCTTCAACTTCAATTTTTCTAAAAATAATTTTATCAAAATCTCTTTTAATAGTAACAAACTGTTTAGTAACATCTCTATAAAAAGCAGAAATAACATCTTCATAAATATCATTTGCAATATTGTTATCTTTTGAAAATAAAGTCATAATTCTATCAAAAGTCAAAGAATGTAAATAATCCTGATATGCTTTTTTGTTTGCTTTCATTTCTTTATTTCGTTTTACAAAAGTTTTAAATTCCTCTTTAAATTCATTAAATAAAGTATGAAAAACATTATAATCAGTGACTTCAATAATTTTAATAATTTCTTTTAAAAATGTAAAACCTTCTTCAATAATAAATATTTCATCTTTTTTAAAATTATTAAAAATTGATTTAAAATTTAATTTATAGTCAATTTCTTCATTTTCTTTAATATCAAAAGAAATAGAAAACAAAATATTTTCTTTATTTGTTGTTTTGTAAATATTAAAATTTTCCATTGCTTTTTTGTTTTCAAAAAAGAAAATTTTAACTCGCTCATAAGAAGAATCAGAAAGTCTTATTTTATAATATAAATTATTAGAAACAACAATATTAGCAGTAATAATGTCAATAAATCTTTTTGTAATTGATTCTAAATTTGATTTTGATTCATTATAAGCATTAAGAATATTTTGATCAATTTTCATAATAAAAGCCTTTTTCATAGTAATTATTTAATAAATATATTATATCAAAAAGCATTTAATAAATCAAAAGTTTTTGATATTATTTAGCATTCTAAGTTGTTGAATTAAATCATCTTTATTAATTATTTTTTTAATACCTTTATTGATAAATTTTAAAAAATCTAAATCATAAATATATTTAACTTTCTTGTTGTTTAAATGAGCTATTTTTAGTTGTTTAGATAATTTATCTCTAAGTGTTTTAATAGAAATACTACAATCTCTTGTAGAGTCAGTGATAACTAGTCTTTTTTTCTTATAAACGGTAAATATTTCTGTTTTAAAATAAAATTGTTTTTTATTAATATTATAATTACAAGTTACAATTTTTAAATTTCGATGATTTTTAGTAGATTTTAATTCTTCAATTTGTTGTTCAACATCTTGTTTAGAAAAAAGTTTCAAACCAAAATCTATTTCTTCAAAAGCATTTAATTCTGTTTCAATTTCAATTTCTTCTGATAATTTTTCTATTTGATCTTCAAGTTCAGCTATTTCAAAAATAAAATTAGTAATGTTAGTGGATATTTCAATACATTTTTCTTCATTAAAAAAAGAAACTAATTTATAAAAATCTTTATAATGATTATTTAAAATTTCAAAACTTTCAAAATCAAGCATTTCATTAGAGTTTCTTGCTTTAATATAAAAGCCCTCTTTACTGGTATAATAAGCATAGAAATTAACAATATCTTTTGAATAACTAAATTTAAATCCATCCTCTTTGTAAGGTTTAAGATACAAATAGTTTTTATTTACAGTATTACAAGAAACAAGAGATATGATGTTTGTTACATATTTGTCATATTTTTTATTTAAATTGGCAAGTTCTTGTATTTTTAGCTTTAAAAAGGAAGTTTTGTTATCATTCATTATAAATTTCTCTAAAAATCAACATGTTTTTATTGTATCAAAATTAAACCAAAAAAGCAACAAAATGGTAATTTTTCGTTTATTTTTTGATCAAAAAAAACAATAAAAAAAAGCTTGAATGAGCGCATATACTAAAGTATAATAAAAGTAATGGTTTTTTAAAAAAGCCTGTTTTTCGTATTATTTATTATAATAAAGTAAAAAAATATTTTAATATAAAATGCTTTTTTTTATTTACTTTTTTTAAACTGATGATATTTATTATAATTATATAGCTTTTTTTATATTATAGTAGTACAAAGTTTATATAAAAATAAATAATTAAAAGGAATTTAAAATGTTTAAAAAAAATAAAATATTATCATTGGCATTTGTAATAGCAACAGCTATTGCTGGTAGTGCTAATGCTGCTGTTCCTTCTGCTGGCTCTGTAATAGGAAACCAAGCAACTGCAAACTATAAGGATGGAAGTGGTCAGACAAAAACGGCAACCTCTAATTTAGTTGAAACAACAGTTGCAACAATAGCAGGTGTAACAATAGCAAACGATCAAACAAAAACAGTATCAGTAGGTGGTACAGTATTATTTCAACATACGATAACGAACAACGGTAATGCGGTTGATTCATTTAATCTATCAGTAAATGATTTAAACTCAGGAAATATAGCATTTACAAATTTAGTTATATATCCAGATGCTGATCAAAATGGTGTTCCAGATTCAACAACTCCTTTAACAGTTACACCTAATATAGCTTCTGGTGATACTTATGGTGTTATCGTTTCTGCAACAATACCAAATAGTGCAACAAATGGTGATAATGAAACAATTTCAATATCAGCAACAAGTACTTTTAATGGAAATGAAACTGCTCAAAATATAGATACAGTAAATATAACTGGTAATGCTGTTATTGATGTTACTAAGTCACTAAGTGTATCTTCTGGTGCTTCACCTTCTGTAGCTCCTGTAACAGTAACCTTAACCTATACAAATACAGGTGATAGTGCTGCAAATACAATTCAATTTGTTGATAATTTACCTGCTGGTATGACATATGTACCAAATTCAGGTAATTGGTCTGGTGTTGGTTCTGCGTTGACAGATGCAACAGGTGATAATCAAAGTGGAATGGATTATAGCATAACTGGAAATACAATTACTGCAATAATCGGAACAATAGGTTCTGGTGATTCGGGAACAATAACATTTGATGTAACAATTGATGCTGGTGTAGCGCCGGGTTCTTTAACTAACATTGCAAATGTAAGTTATGACGATGGTTCAGGTACAAATGTCGGTCCTGTAAGTACGAATGGTGCGACTTATACAGTACAGCAAACTGCTTCGGTTGAAATAAACGATAAAGATTCAGTAGTTGACCAAGATGCAACATTAAATGATGTGGTATTAATTAATACTCCTGTATCACAAGGTTCAACTGTACAGTTTGATAATACAATAACTAATAATGGTAATGGTTCTGATACTTTTGAAGTGAAAATAGATCCAAATAACAATACATTCCCTGCTGGAACAGTATTTCAGTTCTTTAAAGCAGATGGTTCTACACCATTAGCGGATACAAATTCAGATGGTAATCCAGATACTGGTGTGCTACTACCAAATGAAGAAGTTAAAATAGTTGTTAAAGCAATATTACCTTCTGATTTCTCAGGTGATGACGGTTATGAGTTCTTTGTTGAGATAACATCAAAATTTGATAATACAGTAAAAGATACAGTAAGTAATCAATTAACAGAAATCACACAAAGTACAGTTGATATTACAAACGATACTACTGTTAGTGGTGGTGCTAATGCTGGTGACGGTCTTGGTCAAGGTGCAGAGGTTAATGCTGTAAGAAGTATTACCCTAAATCCTTCTGAAACTGGAAACTTTAATTTATTTGTTAATAACACAAGTGGTATACCAGATACTTATAATTTAGAGTTTAGTACAGATCCTTCATTTCAAACAACAACTGTTCCTAATGGATGGAATGTAACATTACTATCAGGATCTAATACAGTATCAACAACAGGTAGCGTAGTAGCTGGTGGTGCAAAAGCATTAACATTAAAAGTTGTTGTACCAGCAACAGCAAGCCCAACAACTGAATCTATTTATGTTAGAGCACAATCAAGCACAACAGGTGCAGTTGATATTATTCACCAAGAAGTAGTAGTAAATGCAGTAAATGATCTTTCTATTACTCCAAATAATGTAGGTCAGTTATTCCCTGCTGGAACAACTATTTACAGTCACGTAATCAATAACAATGGTAACGTAACAGAAACGAGTGCAGATATACAATTAGCAAATACAGTTAGTGGTTGGAATGCTATTGCTTATTATGATGCTAACAGTAATGGTATTCAAGATAACGGTGAAACTTCTATTACTAATATTTCTCAAATTGCTGGTGGTATAGCACCTGGTGATAGTATACAAATATTAATTAAAGTATTTGCTCCTGCTGGTGCTAATGAAGGTGCAGTAAATACAACAACTGTAACAATTGCTAACTTAGGTGGTGAAGTTAATACCTCAGATAATGTAGCAAGTGATGTTTCAACAATCATTGCTGGTGATGTAACATTATCTAAAAAGCAAGCTCTTGATGCAAACTGTGACGGTCAACCAGATACAGCATTAACTGCGGCTCAAATATCAAATGCTTCACCTGGTGCTTGTTTAGTATATGAAATAACAGCAACAAATACAGGATCTGCAGTAGTTACTGAGCTATTTATAAATGATACAACTCCTTCATTTACTAAATATTTTGATTGTTCTGGTAGCTGTCAAGCAGTAGCGACAGAAGGTACAGTAAGCAATCCTACAAGTGGTGTAGCTGGTGTAGTTAGTGTTGACGTAGGTACATTAAACCCAACTAATACTTCAGTATTAACTTTCGTTGTAAAGATTGACGAATAATATTTAAGTGCTACATTAATATTAGTTTAAAAGGGAGTTTTAAAAAGCTCCCTTTTTTTTCTAAAAGGGTAAAAAATGAAGGGAATTGTTGCAAATATATTTGTTTTTATTTTATTATTTTTGAATTTTGATTTGAATGCTGAAATACCACCTTCTGGTGCTATTATAGAAAACAAAGCAGAAGCAATATACTATGATATAGCCAAAAATGAATATAGAACTAAATATTCAAATGAAGTAGTTGTAACAGTAGCAAGTGTTATAGATTTTATATTAACACCCCTTGAAATAACGAAAGAAAAATATCGTGGTGATAAAGTATATTTTAATCATGAATTTATAAATAAAAGTAACAGTGTTATAGATTTAAATATTGAATTTGGAAATTATGTAGGTTTAGAGAACAGTTCTGAAAGTAGTGCCGATTTTGAAATATCAAATTTAAAAGGTTATATAGATACAAATAAAAACGGAATAATAGAAGATACTGATATAGAATTGAATAAAAATGGTGTAACAGTTAGCACATTTGATTTAAATGAAAGCAAATATATAATATTAGAAGGAGAAGTGCCAAATTTTGTAGATTTTGGTTCTTATTCAAAAATAAATTTAACAGGTTCTATTCCATTAGAAAAAACATTAACAGCTATTGATACAGTAAATATATTAGTAGAACCAGAATTAGAAATAATAGGTTATGCAGATAAAGAAAAAGCAAAACAGTTAGATACTTATTTAATTACTCAAGAAACAAGAAATATAAGTGAAACAAAAGCATTACCTACAAAAGTGTTGGTAGATTCAAGTTTAGAAGAATATATAGTTGTAGAATCAGAAATACCAGCAAATACAACATTTCAAATAAGAGAAAGTGGAAATGAAGATTTATTTGTATATCAGATTGCCGAAACTGATAGAGATAGCTATATAACAAAAAGACCAGCCGATTTAACACAAATATCAAAAGTGGCTTTTTTATATAAAGATTTAGAGTCAAGATCTATTGAAGAATCAGCTTATTCAGTAAAAATAAATAATAATGCCACTCAACTTGTAAAAAATAAGCATAAGGTTATTTATACAAGAAATAATATAGAAGAAAAAGAAGATGAAAGTGAAGACATTATAGTAGAAATACCAGAGATAGAAGAAGAATTAAATAATTATAATAATAATTTTTTAGGTGTAGTAAATATAATAAGAATTGGAAATCCTTTAAATATAGAAGCCAATGCAGCAAGTTGTAATACAGATCCTTCAATAAGAGAAGAATACAATATAGAGATAGTAACAGATATATCAAAAGATATTGATAACACATATATAGTGAGAGAAACATCTCCCAATTCAGGTATTTTCAGGGTTTCTAATATACCGACATTAAAATTTCCAGAAAATGATCAAATAACAGACAACTCAATATTAGAAGTGACCACAAAAGATAAAATAATGATAAAATTAAGATGTAATGAATCTGAGTTATCTTCAGAAGTTTTGGTTGATCCGTTAGGGGTTGTGTTTGATTCACATACAAATTTACCACTATCAAATATAAAAATTGAGTTATTGGAAGTAGATAATTTAGGAAATGAAAAAGAGGCAATAGTTTATGATTTAGAAGGTAATGAAATAAGTAATATTCAATATTCAGATGAAGATGGTTTATATTGGTTTCCAAGAGTAGAAGAAGGCTTATATGTAATTAAAATAAATGATTTAGAAAGTTATACATATCCTTCAAAAAAATCATCTAGTGAATTTAAAGATAGAGAAATAAATATTAATGGTTCTTATGGTAAGGTTTTTGAGATAAAAGAAGAGGATTTGGGTATTATTACATTAGATATTCCTTTAGATCCTATATTTAATAATAATTTATTGATAAATAAAGAAGTAGATAAAGATACTGTAGAGATAGGTGAGGTTTTAGGGTATACATTATCAATTACCAATCTATCAAAAGAAATCATAGAAGACGTAAAAATAATAGATACTTTACCTTTTGGTTTTCAAATAATTAATGCAGAAGAGTATGAATATGAATTAGAAGATAATATAGTAACCTTCAATATACCACAATTATTATCAGGAGAAACAAAAGAAATAAGATACAATACACTTGTAAAAATGAATGCAACAAATGGAACAGCGGTTAATACTGCGATAGCAAGGAATGAAATATACACTTCAAATATAGCAAAAGCAAAAGTTGAAGTAAGAAAGGCAGGAATATTTGAAAATCCATTAATTATGGGTAAAGTTTATAAAGATTGTAATGTGAATAATCAAAAAGATGAAGATGAAGTCGGAATACCAGGTGTAAAAATATATATGCAGAATGGTACATATGCAATAACAGATAAAAATGGTAATTACAAATTTTATAATTTACAAGCAAAAACTCAAGTATTAAGAATAGATAAAACAACATTAGTAAAACCTTATGATTTTAAAGTTGTAGATAATAGAAATGCTAAAGATCCATTTTCAGCTTTTGCTGATTTAAAATATGGTGAGCTACATAGAAGAGATTTTAGGGATATAAATTGTAGTAGTGAAGCATTCGAGGGAATAGAAAAAAGAATAGAAAATATAACAGACATAAGAACAGAAGTTGAACGTTCTTCTGAAAGAAATCTTGAATTTAATGATTTAAATATAAATAATGACTTAAAAAGAGAAGAATCAGAAGGTTTAATAAATGAAAATGAAGAGAATATAAATAAAATATATAACTCTGAATTTATTGTTGAATCTGATTTTGAAGACGAAGAAATTTTTGAAGAAGAAAATAAAAAAGAGAGTGTTATAGAAGAGATAAAGTATCAAGATGAAGATAAATTAATAAAAAATTTAAATATAAAAAAAGAATTTAAATCACTGGAAACAACAATAGATTTTAAAGAATTTTTTTCAAAAAATAAAGTTAATAATGAATTAGATTTTTTTGATTTAAAAAATGATGATGTATTATCACAAAATCAAATATCAATTAGAATAAAAAACAAAAACATTGGTGATATTCAGCTATTAGTTAACAATAAAATAATAGAAAAGGATAAAATAGGACAAACAGTAAACTTTAAAGATAAAGGAATAATAGCAGTAGAATATATAGCAGTTAATTTAAAAACAGGAATTAATATTTTAGAAATAAGAATGGTAGATCCATTTGGGAATATAAGAGATTCAAAAGCAATAAAAGTTTTAGCTGCTGGTGATTTAGATAAAATAAAGTTTAATTTACCAAAAGATAATCAAATACCTGCGAATTCAAATGATGTTTTTCCTGTTCTGATAAATTTAACAGATAAAAATGATATTCCAGTTACTAATAAATTTGTAATAACACTTGATACTACAATAGGTTATTGGGATGTAGAAGATATAAATAAAAATAAAAAAGGAATTCAAACAACAATTGAAAATGGTGAAGGAATATTTAATTTTATACCACCAAACAGTCCAGATAAAGGTGAGATAAGAGCAAGTATAAATGATTTAGAGTATAAAGAAAATATTTATGCAACAACATATTTAAGAGATTTATTTGCAGTAGGTATTGTTGATGGAATGTTTGACTTCTCAAAAGGTGATTTACAAGAAAACATTGTATATACAGAACTTGAAAATGAAGTAGAAAGCTTTGAAATAAATGAAAATGGAAGAGCAAGAGTAGCTTTATTTTTAAAAGGAAAAGTAAAGGGGGATTATTTATTAACATTGGCTTATGATAGTGATAAAAATGAAAGAGAAAAGTTATATAGAGATATAGAACCAGAAGAATTTTATCCTATATATGGTGATTCTTCAATTAATGGTTTTGAGGCCCAATCAACTACTAAGTTATATATAAAGATTGCAAAAGGTAATTCTTTTATAATGTATGGTGATCTAAATACAAGAAATTTTGGAAACGATAATACAAATTTAGGTAATTATAATAGAACTTTAACTGGTGTTAGACAAGTTTATAATAATCAAAAAATGACATTATCTTATTATTTATCACAAGAGAATTTTGGTGCAAGAGTAAGAGAAATACCAGGTCAAGGTAGTTTCGGTCCTTACGAATTCGCAAACAATGAGTCAGTAGTAATAAACAGTGAAAAAGTTTCTATAATAACGAGAGATAGAGCAACAGGCGCATTAATAAGTGAAGAAGAAAAAACAAGATTTGTAGATTACGAAATTAATGGTTTTTATGAAGGGATTGTTTTTAGAGAAGCTATTCCAAGTGTTGATAGAGATTTTAATCCTGTTTTTGTAAGGGTGGAATATGAAGTAGAAACAGATAATGAAAAATATTTAGTTTATGGTTTAACAGGTGAATATGAACTAGGAAATAATATTAAAATAGGGTTAAATCATAATAAATCAGAAGAAAAAAATAATGAATATGGAATTACAAGTACATATATAGAATATGAAAAAAATAATTTAAAATTAAATTGGGAAATTGCTCAATCTAATAAAGAAGAAATAGGTTACGCTACAAGATTAAATGCAAAGTATAATAAAAATGGAAATCTAGTTGAATTAAGATATCAAAAACAAGATGACAATTTTGAAAATGAATTCTCTTCCGCTCAAAATATATCAGAAGAAGCAACATTAAGAAGTAGAATAAAAATAAATAAAAATTTAAATATAAAAAATACAATATTTTTAACAAAACAAAATGAATTAAATAAAGAAAATAAAAGTATAAAAAGTACATTAGAACATACACTAAATGAATTTTTTAGAATTGAAGGTGGTATAAGATATACAACTACTCAAATAGAAAATTTTGATTCTGATTCAACTATGGGAAGTGCAAGATTAAGTTGGCAACCTGAATTTTTAAAAGATATAAATACTTATTTTGAATATGAGCAAGATTTAGATATTTCAGAAATAAACCGTCAAGAAATAGGAATTGAATATAGAATATCAGAAAAAAGCAATATATACATTCAACAAGAGATGTTATCAAATTTAAGCAGAGATTTTGAATTAACAGAAGAAGATACTAAAACAAATAGAACAATAATAGGAACAGATTACAATGTAAATGAAAATACAGATGTATACTCTGAATATAGAATAAATGAGGTTATTAGTGAACAAGATGCAGAAGCAGTAGTAGGTGTAAGAAATACTTTTGATTTAAATGAAAAATGGAAAGGTAACTTAGCCCTCGAAAGAATAGAGTCAGTAGAAGGTGAATCACAAACAAGTACAAGTTTTGCAGGAGCATTACAGCATACAAAAAGTAGAGATTGGAAAACAATATATAGATTGCAGTATTTAAAGAGTCAAGATAGTGCTTTTTATAGTGGTTCTGTAGGTTATATAAGAAAAATAAATGATAATTTTAGTTTTTTAGCAAAAGATTCGCTTGCGTATGAAGAAGAAAATAAGGAATGGAGAAATAGATTTTATTCAGGTGTTGCTTATAGAGATAATCAAAAAAATGAATTAAATTATTTGGTAAAATATGAAAATGAGTATATAAAAAGTGAAGAAGAAAAGTTAATTGATCATGAGTTATCATTTCAATTTAATAAAAAAGTATCAGAAAAGCATATATTAAGCGGTTTATATGCTTATAAAAATATAGTGAATAATGATAATGATTTAGATTATTCAGCAAACTGGATTACTGGTAGATATATGTATAATTTAAATGAAGATTGGGATTTAGGTCTTTCAGGTGGATATTTATTTGATAATGAAACAGCTAAGAATTATATGTTAGGTCTAGAAGCTGGATATTTATTGAAAAAAAATATGTGGTTATCATTAGGTTATAATTTTGAAGGATTATCTGATAATAATTATTCAAATGAAACTTTTTATAAGAAGGGTATTTATATAAGATTTAGATTAAAGCTTGGGGAAGAAGATTTCAAATGGTTGCAGTAAGATATATATGGTTATTATTAATATTATTTTCAACTACATTTAATGTAAATGCAGAAGGAACTTATGAATTAAGAGGAAAAAGTTCTGCTAATAGTGAAGTAAGAATAGATGGAAAAAGAGATGGTTATGCAGGAAATGATTCTTTTGGTTTACCAAGAGTAACAATTTTTTATGTAGATATAGAAGATGCAGCGAATGAAGTTATTGATTTATATACAAGTAATCCAGCCTCTTCAAATGATAGTAGAGATATAGCAATATGGTGTCCTTCAAATAAACCTTCAAATCCAGAAGGTGCAACATCTTATACAACTGCAAATGCAATAGGTAATATAACACAAGGTGGAAATGGATATATAAATTCTTGGTCAGATGTTGTATCTGTTCAATCAATAGATACAAGAGTAAGACCACCAGTAACGTTTAGACCAGAGGTTTTTGGTTGTGGTGAAGGAGTGTATACAATAAGATTTTATACAGCTTCAACGGGTTCTGATACTTATCAATCAGCTTTGCGATATATGGATATAGGTGTTAGAGATACAAATGCAAATAGGTTAATAAAAGGTCGTGTATTTTCAGACCATTATTCTTTAATTCTATCTGGATTTAATGAAGAATTAAATTTTAAAGTATATGCTGTAGAGGGTGAAGATTTTTTTGATTATTATGAAGGATATGTATGGGAAATAGATGCAAATGGAATTCAGCCATATGGTTTCCAATTGATATCAAACAATATAGGTGCAACACCAAGTCAATATAACGATGAATCAGTACCATTAAATGCAAACCCTACACCTTTACTTGTAAAACAATATAACATATATTTAAATTATCCAGACAAAGAAGTAAGATTGCCAGCAAGTCGTCCAAATGTAACAAACTTTTTTTACAATAATATTTGTCCAGATGATAATGATCCAAATGGATACAATAGTGGTGGATATTTTAATTTTTATTCTAATGGTATATGGAGATATAAATTATATATTGATTTAAATGGTGATAATCAAGTAAATTTAAATGAAAAAGTATTTAGTGGAACAGCAAGTGAAGGTCTTAATAGAATATATTGGGATGGTATATTACCAAATGGTCAAGTCGTACCAAATGGAACAGAAATAAAATTTAATTTATATTTATCAGATGGTGAAGTACATTTTCCTTGGATAGATGTAGAAAATCAAAGAAGAAATTCAGGTCCACTTTTCAAATTGGTAAATGTAAATACTCAAGATTCAAATTATTATTACTGGAATGATACGCCTCTATCCGCAAATGCTACAACAAGTATAGAAGGTAGTTTAACTCCGCATACTTGGGGTAATAACTTAGGTAATAATGCACTTGTAGATACGTGGAAGTATTCATATAACGATGGATTGCAAAAATCAGTAATCTATGGTGGTGAGTGTCAAAATCCAGATTTAGGTGGAAATGTATCAGGTTATGTTTTTAATGACATAAACCATAATGGTTCAAAAGATGGTGGTGAAGAAGGAATAGAAAATGTAACAATAGTTTTACATAATATAACCAATAATGATTGTGAAACACAAAAAACAGATGAAAATGGTTATTTTTTGTTTGATAATATTTTAATGTCAAGATTTAACTTAGTAGAATCAGCAAATGAAACATTACCAATCGCATTTAATTGCCCACCAAATGAAGAAGATCCAGAGGGTTATATTTCAGTTGATGAAAATACCAAGCCAGTAGTTTTTAATGAATTAAATGCTTCATATTTGACATTTGCTAATTATAAAGGTTATAAAATAGAAGGGAAAACATTTATAGATAATGGATTGGGAAGTTATCAAGCTCATAATGGAATACAAGATGGGAATGAAAAGGATTTATCTAAAATAAAAGTTGAAGTTTTATCTGGAAATAATGTTATAGATACTGAATATAGTAAGGGTGGTGGTGAATTTGAATTTTGGATACCCGATAATTATAATTCGATTAAAGTAAGAACAGAAGAAAAATTAGATTTTAAAAATGTTTCTTCAAATGTAGGAAATACTGGTGGTAATATTGTAAATTACAAAGAAATTGTATTAAATAATGTCGAAGGTAAAAAATCTGGTATACGATTTGGTTATGTTCAAGATCCTAGTATTGTATCGAATCAAACCAAAACAATTACAGCAGGAACAACAACAACTTTTGTACATAGATATAAAGTAAATACTATAGGAGAGGCAAGTTTTAGTATAGAAAATATAAGTAAAAACCCTAATGATAATAATGTTAATATTAATTCAATATTATATCTTGATGTAAATTGTAATGGAGAGATAGATCAAGGAATAGATAATACAAATTTAAATAATATTGATGTAGATGTCAATTCACAAAATGAAATATGTTTAATAGCAAAAGTATTAACACCTTTAAATACACCTGATGGTTCTAATTATTCATTCGATATTAAATCAGAAACAAACTATAGTAATATTCCAATTGTAGTATCGAAAAGTGTAAAAGATATTACAATAATAACAGGTTCAGATAACAATTCTAATTTATTATTAATAAAAGATGTTGATAAATCAAATGCATTACCAAATGAGGTGATATCATATACAGTGACAGCTAAAAATACAGGTCAAGATATATTAAATAGTATTATAATCAATGATTATACCCCTAATTTCACAAACTTTGTATCAGCAAGTTGTCCAAATAATTTACCTTCAAATATATCTTCTTGTAATATAGAAGAATCGCCAAATATAGGTGAAAAAGGAAGTGTAAAATGGAAATTTGTAGGTAATTTGAATACAAATGAAGAATTAAAAGTTTTTTATCAAGTAAGAGTTGATAATTAAAAAATATAATATAGTATAAATATATAAAAAAGAATTTTTTATTAAGGAATTAAAGATGAAGAAAATATTAATATTAACTGCTTTTTCAATAATGTCTTTATCTCTACAAGCTCAAGAGTTAGTAGGAAGCATGAAGGTTTTTGCAATTGAGAGTGTAAATGGAAAAGAAGTTCGTGAAGAAGCAAAAACTGTAGAAAATGGTGATGTTATTGAATATGAAATAACATATGAAAACAAATCAACAGAAGTTTTTGAAAATGTAGGTATAAAGGGTAAAATTCCAGAAGGTACTACATTAGTAAAAGGAAGTGAAACACCAAGTAAAGAACTTTACTATACAATAGATAATGGTCAAACATGGTCAATAAAACCTATGATAAGAAGTATTGATAATGGTGATATTGTTCAGTTAGAAGCTCCGTTAACAGATTATACTGATATTAAATGGAATGTTGTTGAATTTCCTGCAAATGAAACCAAAGTTTTTGTTTATAGAGTTAAAGTGAACGAGAATTAATACATTAATTAATAAAAAACAATAAAAAACCTGCAAAAGCAGGTTTTTTTTATTATTATCTAATTTTATTTGATTTAATATTTCTTGATTTTAAATCTAAAACTTGTTTAGGCATAAAATCAACTTCTTCATAAATATTAAGCATTAATTCATTAATGGCAACTTCATTTGCTTGTTTAGGTAAATTTGTATTGCCATTTTTAATTATAGTATTAATGTCATTAAGTAAAGATTCTGACTTATTTAAAAGTAATTCATATCTATAATTACCTTCACGGATACGTTTAACTACTTCTAAATCTCTTCCTTTTAAAGTAGGATCATAATCACCAGTTAAAAGAATATTTTTGCAACTTGAAAGAAGTCTAATTAAATGCATTCCATGTTTTGTATCATAACCAAATTTTTCTTCAAGAAGTGCTCTTTTTTCATTACGATTACATTTCCAAGCCCAAAATTTATCAATTTTTTGTGTTTCTGATTTATGGTTTGCTCTATCAATACTTGCATTGACTAAAAAATCAGAATTTGTTTTAACAGGATTTTGAATTAAATTACCAGTATTTTTATGAAAGATACCATTACCTTCTTTTGTGATTTTTATAATGCCGTTTTTAATATCACTATAAGAACCATTTTTTTCTAAATATTGATTCAATTTTTTTATTTTTTCTTGATCTGTAATTTTATTAAAGTCTTTATCATAGTAAGTAAAAAATTCATTTAATTTAGGTTTCATATAATGTTCTATTGGAAACTTCATTTTTTCATTAAGCTTGTACTTACTAATCAATTCTTCTTCTGTTAAAATTTCAGGTAAATTAGTTCTTGGTCTGCCAGTACTTTCAACAACTTTTTCAGCAACTTGTCCTGAGAATCTATCTTTGATATAATTGAAATCAATATCTTGATTATCAAAAGCTTCACATAGAAATTCTTCAACAACATAAACATCAGGATATGTAGTTAGCATTTTTTTATGATCTTTAATTCTTTTAAGTTGACTAAAACCATAACCAGCAAAGCTATCTTTAATTTTTTGAGATAAAAATAAATGTCTATTATCAGTAATCATTTTTCCAACATTGTTTTGATAAACAACACTATCTTCTTTACCAAACATAATATCTAATATGTTAGGGTTGTTATCTTTTGCCATAGCAAAGAATTTTTTTAATTCAAAAAACTCTTCATCTTCACCATCAGGTATTTGTGCTACTTCAAGAGAGCCGTGTAGATTAGAGATATGTAAAGCAGGTGGAAGAATAAAAACACCACGATAATCATAATCTGAAATATATTCAGAATCAAGTGGATTTTCACCTAGTTCATATTGTGTGCCATACAAGCGAGAACCTGTTACTTTCTTTAATACAATATCAAATTCAAATGTATTATCTCTGTTATCTGTATATATGATTTTTTTGTTTTTTTCTTTTGCATTAAAAGCAGCCATAGTAATCCTTTTTTATATTTTTGATAATATCATTATAGCATACTTGTATTTAAAAAAAATATGTTATTTTAAATATAGAGGTCTATATGTTGAATTTTGAATTAAAAGAAGAAAATATCATAGTTACCATAAAAAAAGATATATTTTATTACAATTTTAAAATATATAAGGATTCTTTTGATTTTGATAAAAAACAAAAAGTAAATACAGCTTATGAAGGAAATATAATAATTAAAGTTGACTTAAATAAAATCAATTTAAATAAAGAATGTATCAATGCTTTAAAAAATATAAAAAATAAAGAAAGTTCCTTTGTTTTTATAGAGGATGTAAATACTCTTTATTTCTCTGAAAATAATATTGTTAAAATAAGTTTGTCGAGCGAATTTAGATTTTATAATGAAAATTTAAAAAATAAAAAAATTCCTATTCCTTTAAGAGCATTTATTATTAATCAGAAAAAAATAAAACAAATAGAATGTTTGTTAAAAATAAAAAAATTCTAAATAAAAACAAATATATTGAAAATAATTTAAAATAAAGTATAATGACAAAAATAAAAAAAGGTGTTATATGAGTGTTTTAGAAGAAACAATAAATGAAAAAATAAATTTTCTAAAAAAGTATAAATTTGAAATTAACTATTCTAAAAAAGAAAGATTATTATTCATAACAAAAGGAACAATGTTAATACATGGTGTTCAGGAAATGCTTTTAGGTTCAAGAGATGGTGATGCAGAAAGTTATAATATTCTAATAAAAGATTTCGCTCAAAATTTTAAATTAAAAGTTGATTCTAAAAGTAATTTTGGTTTTAAAGTTGGATCTAGATATATTTATTTTAATTTATCAAATTATTTATCAAGTGATACAGAACAAGAAGAAATAGACAAAATAAAAACAACAATATGCTTTTTTATATCTTTACACATTAATAATATATTGGAATATCAAAATAAAAAAGAAAAATTTAAACATCTAATTTCTATTTAAATTTGATATATTAAAATATATGCTATTTTAAAAAAATAACAAAAAAAAATAAATTGAGAAATGTCATAACTGTTACTGTTTTAATTACATTATTTTCTTTGAGTATTGGATTGTATCAAGTTTTTAAATATAAACCTGATTATTCTTATATTGTTACAAAAGAACCAATTCAAGAGAATATAATTAATAAAATAGAAAATTTTAAAAAAGATGACTTCATTGTAGTACCATTAAAAAACTACGAAATAGAAGCAAGAATTTTAAGCAAAAAAAAATACACAATAGGTGAAGATTCTGATTTTTCTACTTATGACCTTGCACTTGGCTGGAAAGAAATGTCTGATATTCATTATTTAGAAAAAATAAAAATTAGCCAAAGAAATCGTTGGTATTATTGGAGAACAAAAGATAGAAGTATACCTAGAGAAATTATATCTTATAATAGTTCTAATCATCATATAGTCCATGCTAATGAAAAAATAAAAAAACAATTATCAAATTTAAAAGAACATCAGGTTATAAAAATGACAGGTTACTTAATTAATGCAAAAAATATAAATTATCCCAATATTGAGTTAAAAAGTTCATTAACAAGAAAAGATACAGGAGCAGGAGCTTGCGAAGTATTTTATGTTGATTATTTAGAGGTTATTAACTAATTTTTTGTTTAATCGTTTTTTTAGTTTTAGTTTTATTTTCTAAAAATTCTGATAATTCTGTTTTGTGTTGTAATTTACCTGATTCAAAATTTACATTTTCATTTTCTTTAACTTTAAATTGAAATATTTTTTGATTATTTAATGTTGAAATTTTAATATTATCAGGAAAGTTTTTTGTTAAATTATTCCAAACTTTTTGGGAATCTTCATTTAACATTGTAGAACTTCTAAAAGTTATTCCTTTTGAAGTAAAGTGTTTAGCCATATAAAAATACATTAACTGAGCTAATCCTTTATTTCTATAATCAACTTTATTTTCTGAATCAAAAAAGGGATCTCTTGATTGTAATTTTGAGTACTCAGTAGTAGCTACATTAATCCATCTTTCTCTTGAATCATCAATGTATTCTTTTTGTCTTTTATAAAGCTCTTTTTCAGCCTTTTTAAAAGCTTTATCTATATTAGAATAATCTACTTCTCTAATATATCCTTCTTTTTCTAATGATTTTAAAATATCTTCTTTTGATTCGCAATTTTCAATTATATAATCTTTATTAACGTCATTTAAAAATTCATGTATAACGGTAGGATAATAAAAATCATACATTTCAGTAGTGCTATATTTTGCTTTAATGTGTCCAATTTTTTCATTGGTTTCTAAATCATAAATAAATAAAGAATCTTGTGTTAAAAACTCATCTAAAACAATATCAGTATGACTATATACATCTATTCTATATTGTTTTCCTTCTTTATCATTAACGATAACAGAGTTTTCTAATTTATAGTAGTCTTTAACAAGTTCTTTTGCTCTATCATAAAATGCTTGATTTTTGATTTTCAAATCAACATTAACGTCTTCAATTAACAAATCAGAATGATTTGGATATCTTTTTTCTAAACTTTTTAAATAAAAAGAATTGTTAATAGAATAGTATCCTGTAACCGTAATGCAAAAATGATCTTCAAATACAGGAATATATTTAATTAACTTTCTTTCATTAGAGTTATTGTTATTTTCTTTTGCTGAAATAGCTTTGATTTCGATTTTTTTATTTTTTAGATGTTCTTTCATTGCGATAGCAAATTCTAGGCTACCTTCATTTTCGTATAAGTTTATTTCTTCTTTATTTAAAAATCCTTTTTTATAAAACATAAATATTATCCTTTTTATATTTTTATTTTAACATAAAAATTAAAAATTTTTGTAATTGATTATTTCTTTAACTTTTTTAATATCAATATTTTGTGTAACAATAAGATTAAAAAGATAAGAAATAGATTGACCTTTTAAAGAAATATTGTTTTTATAATCTTCAAATAAAATATCATTAGCAAAACTCTCTAAGTTATCTTCATCTAAATTTGCAACTTGTATTCCTTTATTGTTTAATAATAAACTTTTACCTAAATTATCAAAAATAAAATTAAAACATTGAGAAATAACTTCAAATTCGCTATCAAAAGGAATAGTATAAAAATTAGATATACCAGAGTTATAAGTGTTTATATGATAAAGCGGTACAGCCATTTTAAGGTTGCTGTTAAGCATTTCGTTAGACTTAGTTACAGCTTCATTATAACAATTATAATAATCAAGAGTATCTTGATATTTATCAGTATATTCAACATCTAATGTTTTATAGTCATTATGCTGGAAAGCTTCAACATGATTTTGATATTTATTATGATCAAAGAGAATAGGAATAAGCAAATTCTTTTTAAATATACTTTTTAGCATTTTGTCATTTACTGTACTCATTTTTTTATTCCTGCATTATAAATAATTAGTATATTTTAAAATTATAATTAAAAAGGAGAACCTAAGTTCTCCTTTTATTAATTGTTATTCTTCTTCGTCAGCATAACCTCGAATGGTATCACCACCTTTTTTGCTATGCTTTTCTTTATGTTTTCGTAGTTGTCGAGTAGCTACTGCCGCAGCATTTTCGATAACTTTATACATATCGTCACCTGTTTCTTCAACAAAAACATCATTACCACGAACAGGAATACGTGCTTTTACGGTAGATTTTTCTGTTGATTGTCCTTGTTTACTGTCAACAGTAACAGTAATATCTTCAACAACAAGTTGCTCAAAATTATCTAAAATAGGAGAAAAAGAATCTTCGATAGCAGTACGTAGTGCATCAGTCATAGAAATGTGAACAGCTTTTGAGATAATTTGTGTCATATAGTGACTCCTTATGTTATTTATAATTATTGGTTAATGTCTTAACCGTTGAGATAATAATAGCAAAGTAGAGGGAGGAAATCAACAAAAAAATAGAGTAAATTTGATAATGAGTATATGTTTTAAAAAAAATAATGTTATATATTTATATATTAAAGGAGAAAAAAAATGATTAGATTTTTAAAAACATTAGGTGTTTTATTTATGGTTTTTGGATTAATTGGTTTAATAGAAGTAGCTGTAACTATGTTTATTTCGTTGTCTATGGCATCTATTTTTTATTCTAATTTAATGTTAGCATTTTCAGTATTAATGATTTTATCAAATTTATTATTAATAATATCTGGATTTAAACTATTTAAGCTGAAAAATAGTTTTTTATCATTTTATAAAAAATATTGTTTCTTTGCATTGTCTATATCAACCGCGTCTGTATTGTATAAAATATCAAGCATGATTAATATGATGAATCATCCTAAGACAAAAGATTTCTACGTAGATTTTACATTTATGGATAAGTTTAAAACCTTAATGGAAGGTTCTGATGGTTATTATTTAATAGTAGGTTTTATTTTAGTTATAGTTTCTTTAATATTTTTCAAAAAACAGAATAAATATTTTAAAAATGAAATATAAAAAAGCCTACTTATGTAGGTTTTTTTTATATTTTTAATATTAAAAAGATTCTACTTTTTCTTTTACATCTTCTTTAATAAGTTTGTTGTATAGTTTTAAATCATCGTTTTTTAAAGAATTTTTGATTCGTTCATCTTTCCATAACAAATTAAGCATAGCAGTATTATTTGAATATTCATAAACAGAGCGAATACAAGAGTTTTCATCAGAAGATGGATCTACATTATATTTTAAAAATAAATCATAAATATCAAAATGTCCTTTTGTGCAAGCTAAAACAATTGCTCCATCTAAATTCATATCAATTCTTTTATCTTCTAAAAGAAGTTTAACAATATCAATAAATCCTTTTTCAGCCGCATAACAGATAGCGGCATTAAAACGATCAGAAGGATTAACTTCTTCATAAGTTAAAAGTAGGCGAACAATATCAATATGTCCAAAACTTGAAGATAATATGATAGGATAATTGTTGTCATAGTTTGCTTTTATTTTTTTATCTTTCAAAAACAAGGTAACGCTTTTTAAGTCATTATTATTTATATATTGTATAAATAGTTTTTCATTAGTCATAAGTATTCCCTGATATTTTTTAAAAAAACTATATTATAATATTAAGAATAAAATAGCAATAATTTATTAAATAAAAAACATAAATATGTTATAATGAATAAAAACCAAGGAAAAA
>CEPZ01017904.1_pt1 | contig 20890 bp, 28 predicted proteins | sample 530461 | NCBI WGS metagenome assembly CEPZ01 (sample SAMEA2620106, study PRJEB7988) | marine metagenome | isolation source: saline water (ENVO:00002010), including
GGGATTGTAAGAAAGTTGAACCGTGCATTCTTGAAGGTTTGCTTCCTCAACGCCACCCTCAAGAAACCTCTCGCAGAAGCAAAAGGCTTCGGGCCAACCTGTGAATGATAGGATAGAACAATCTGGCCCAACCTCATTGTGTAATACGTCTGTGGGACTTAAGGGAGTTTTAATCTTTTTCACTATAGCCCGTGGTGGGTCCGCAAAAATAATCAATCCATGATTCATCATTTTTTTCATTTGTTCATAATCGGTCATAATCCCCATCTCTCCCTGATTTTTTGCAAAAATCCAGTGGCGTGAGTAAGCCTTTTAGCCTTCTCATCCTTGGCTATTTCGACTTTCCGCTTTCGGGCTTTAGTCTGGGCAATTTTATACAATTTGTCAATAAGGGTTTCCCACTCATCAAATGGGGCATAACCCATTAATTCCCCTGCTTTTTCTTTATAAACTTCATGTCCCTTGTAATGACAGGTAAGTTTCTTCTCATAAGCAAGGTATTTAACTTCCAAGTGCATGCCTCTACTCAGCCCATCAAATAAATACCCCAAGTCATAAACAGATTCGTCCATTTCAGCAGTAGGTAATTCTTCTGGGTCTTCTTCCCCCCAGCTATCAAAGGAATATTCGTATGAATCATAAAGACTTCCACCAACTCCTTTGATGGGTTCGCCCAAATAACGACAGATTGAACCCAGCTTTCCACTGGCTCCCAGATAATTCTTTTCAGCAGCCTCAATAAGCCTTTGTTCCTTGATGCGTTTTTCTTTGTCATTCATATTGGTATATACCTTTGTAGATATATAGGAGAAATAATTTACGTTTATTTGCCGAGGACTTAATGAATAACGAGCATAATTTTAATTCTACGGACCCCATCCTTTATTTGATGAATGATCCGGGTACGCCTAATTTAAAAAAGTATGTCCCTGTAGAAGATAGTCAATCTCCTTCTTATATCATAAAAGGTTACTCTGGTGGTGGGCATGCGTTAAATTCCAAAGCAGGCCGAGCGGCACAAACAGCCGTAGTAATTGGTGAAACTTTGAAGTGGGTAAATAAACACGCCCCACACACACTGCCGAATTGGGCAAGCGGCAAACCGCTAAAGGTAGACCCCGAAGCAGGGCAAGACCTTAATGCCTACTATTATCGCCAAGGTTTGAAATTCTTCTATCGTGGGAGTGTTTACACGTCTATGTCTTCCGATGTTGTGGCTCATGAACTGGGGCACGCAGTTTTTGATTCCTATAGGCCCAAATCATGGGACGTAGCCGATCTTGAAATGTGGTCTTTTCACGAAGCCTTTGCAGATATTTCTGCCATCTTAACGGTTCTGCAAAATGAAGAAATAATACAGACCTTGCTGTCTCGCAAATACCTTAACAGAACCAACTTTATTTCTCGCATAGGGGAGCAAATAGGAAAGGAAATCTATAAAATTACCAAAGGCAAAGATGGACGAACACCAGAACACCTTCGAAATGCTGCCACGGTATTTCATTATGTTAATCCATCAACATTACCCAACAGATCCCAGCACAACAGATTAAGTGCTGAACCACATAGTTTTGGCCGCATCATGCTAAGTGCGTTTTATCAGATTTTTTATAACCTGTACGAGTACCATGTTTTAAGGGGAGTTAATCAAGATCATGCCATAATGATCGCTAGAAATTTACTCTCAAAATACTTGCTGGGAGCAATCGCCATCGTTCCATTGAAGACAAATTTCTTTGCTGCTTTTGCACAGTCTATGTTGACCGTATCTGTCAAAACAGATCACCACAAAATAATGTCCAGAACTTTCAAGAAATGGAATATCATAAATAAGGCTTCAATAAAGCAAATTGACATTAAATCGATGGCTCACACAAAAAACGAATTGGAAGAAGTTAAATTGTGTAATTGTATGGAGATGGGGACTTTGTGTCACAATCCTTTGTATGAAGTGGATATTGAAATCCCAACCGACAACAAAAAACGGGCTGTAATGTCTGCCAAACTTTGTTTAGACTTGTTGCATCGAACTAATGCTGTGGGCCAAGGCTATACCACGCCTTTTGAAATTAAAAACAACAAACTCGTAAGAACCTATATTTGAGGGAACAACATGGCAGCTACGTCAGCAACCGGAACAGGACCGGGCGAATCCTTTGGAAAACAAAAACCCAACAACAATGCAAGTTGCGGTGGCGATACACCAGAAGAGACTACAAAGAAGGTCATAAAAAATGGCTGCTACGTCTCTTACAAAACAAGAGGGTATAGCAGCCTGAAAGTTGGTCAAATCAATTCCATCCGTGTATGTTAATCCGAAATTAAAACTGGGTTACCATCAGGATCAAAGTGAATTATCTTTACTTCCTCATCCAAATGTTTGTAGAATAGCTCCGCATAGGGTTTGTCACCCATGAAGTTAATCCTTATTTTTACACTTGAAATGTCTGGCTGTACTGGGGTAATAGAGATTTTAAATCGGTCGTTCTCGCCTGCGATCATGTAATATCGACCTTTTTCGGTCACTTCATCGTCACGAGAAATCGTGTAATCCAATTCTTTGCACACTCTTTTTGCCGCATGGTAAAGCAGCCTTGAATCACTGTCATAGTATTTGGTAGCCTCACCTTCTTTCCATGCGATGACACCACTGACAATGGGAGCTATAAGAATTTCGGCACCACAGCCTGCCAAAAAAACCAAACAAAATGCTAAAATTAATATATTTTTCATAGTGCCTCCTTTTATATATGTAGTTCATAATTCAGGAAAAGGAGTCTCTTATGTTCAGAGAGGAATATCACTGGTTAGATGAGGCAACGAATATGATTGAAAATGATCTTTACGAAAACGACGAAATGTGGGAAGATGACGACCTTGAGGAGGATGAAGGACCGTCTGAATTTGACGAGCCTTGTGAATTCTGCGAGGAGTTTGACTGCGATGGGGACTGCCAAGACGATCCACCCGATGAATGGGATTGGGATTGGAACGACGACGACAGATATTATTATGGCGAAGACCCAGATGAGTATTGGTATGGAGAAGATGATTGACCACCTTAATGTTACCAAAATTTAATTTCGGAACTAAAATGCCTTTACTTACGAAGAAAATTGGCATGAACCTTGGGATCGAGTATTTGGTTAGGTCCGGGCTTATAAAAAAGTTCATGGAACTTCCCTGCTCGATCTTTGTGAAGTCAAGTTCCACAAAAGTGGTAATCACAATTAATACAGCCAACACAGGCAAAAAATATTGTGTTCGAAATTGGTGCATTTCTAGCTGTAGGGAAGATCAGCCAATTCCCAGTATGCTTGAATACATTGTTGGTGATTCTGATTTGCACCATGACTCATCAGTTGTATTGACTGGGTTTACACCGCTTTATTTTGATTGCAATTCGGTTGAGTGGAAGCGTAATCGGGGCAATAATGGACATCCCATGCCAGATTATGTATATGAAGATTATTTCCACAAAATGCTTTCCCCTTTGTCTCATCATATCAAAAAAGAGACCTTTTTGTGGGACAGTTTTGTAAACACCTATCTTCCTTCAATTGAATATATGATTGATGAAGAAGTGCCTCACCATTGGGGAAGAAGCAGTAGTTCCAGAGGATTAATTCACACTCGCCAACAACGCTTAGTAGAGAAGAACTTCAAAGGAGTATGGAGAGCTTGGTTGAAGTGGAAGAAATTTATGCTCTTCGATACTGTGCCGGGCGAATTGATCTTTATGAAAGATTACAATTAAGCTTTCTTTTTCATTTTTTTCTTCATCATGCGACAATTATAACAGTCGTCGCCTTCCGCCTCTTTTCTGTCGTGAACAGCCGTAGGGCTTTTCCCTTTGCTCGGCGGATAGTCATCCGTTGTCCCAGAGATTCCCAAAGGATCATTTGGACGCTTTTGAGCATCCCCTCTAGTAAATGGAGCCTGCTTGGTAGGATGCATTCCACCAGTATGGGCTGGCCCAAAATTTTCTTGTTTCATTAACCAAAGTTTAAAGTTCATGACACTCCTATATACCATATCATGAGCAATATTCACTTATTAAGAATCGATTGGATTAAACACATCAGGGATGGCAAAGTTCTTTGGGAAGAGAAAAACCTTGATAATGTTCTTCACAAAAGAGGCGAAGAATACATGTTAAGAGCACTCTTTACTGGAGGAAACGACCCCAACGCCTTAATCCCAGATGATTATTACTTTGGGTTAGACAACCGCACCACTCCAGACGCTGATGACGACTTTATCAATATTTTGGGAGAACCAAATATCTTTGGGTATGTGCGTCAAACTGTGAGTTCTTTGGGTGAAATTACCGTATCAGAAAACGATAACGTTGTTAGAGCACTGACTTCCATTATTACTTTCAGAGCAGTGGGCGGCACATGGGGTCCAGTTAAAAATCTCTTCATAACAGATCGCTCTGATAACAACGGCTTTCTTATTGCTTCTGTCCCAGCAACTGCTGCTTTCAACGTAATAGATGGCGATTCTGTGACAATGCGAATGAGTATTGGCTTAACCGCCTGTGAAACAACTTAAGATAAATTATCCATCAACCTGGACATATCATCTAGGTGAATGTAATGATAAACTTCTAGTGAGTCTTCATTTTGATAAATCTTGTTGTGCTCTCTAAACTGAAGATGCATTCCCCCGCCATCCCCAACATCTCTAAGCCATTTGGCACACGGAGTATTAGGCATGCTTTCATAATATTCCCGCCTTTCGTCTGGAGTGAACGATCTCCATATTTCGTCGCTTAAACGTGGCATATCTTTTTCCGCTTCTGGCATTTGAGGAATATTAATTCCGTATCCATCTGACCTAAAATGGATCGGTGATTTTTGACTCACGTTGGTCAATTCATAATTACAAAAGACTTCTACTGCGGGTTCAGTAGACATCCCATTATTCTTAATCCACACAGGCACAGACACGCCCATAGCATTCACTTTTCTCTCCTCAATTAGAGCGTATCTTTGTTCTCTGCTTAAGTATACGTGATGGGAAATGGAAAGAATAAGCATGTAATAAACCTCTATATAACATAGCAATACGACGGCTAAATTATCAACGTAAAGGATTTATTATGCGAAAAAGATTTTTATTGATACTAACCGCCTTTTTTCTAATCACACTAAGTTTAACAGAAGGAGAAAAAGGAGAAAAAGAACCAATTCACAAAGACCCCATAGTGATGCCTCTCGTGGACGACCCACTAGCAGTGAGCACAAATATAGCTCCAGTCGAACAGAGAGGAATTGAATATAGGAAATGGATATCAAAAGGTGTCAAAGTTTCGTCACAAGGGTCTTCAGGTTCTGGTACAATTATTTATTATGATAGAAGCACTGGTTGGGCCTATGTTCAATCTTGTGGTCATCTTTGGGGTGGCGACATGTCTGCTAAAGAAGGACTTCGAAAAAAGAAGACTGCTAAAATTATAACTTGGTATCACAACAATAAAAAACTTAATGCAAGCAGATCGTATCCTGCGGAGGTTTTATTTTACGATACTCACAACGATCCAGACATTAGCTTATTAAGATTTAAGCCTGACTGGCCCACTGAGTTCTTTCCCATTGCCCCTCATGATTATGTGATACAGGAAGGAGCCAAAGCACATTCAATAGGTTGTGATGGCGGGAGAGAAGTGGCCCACTATGCCGTGGAAATTGTTGGAGAACGCAATGGGACATGGAAGGATTTGGTCACTGCAAACAATAGTCCACGACCGGGAAGATCAGGCGGAGGACTTATCAGTGATGACGGATACTTTATTGGAATTTGCTGGGGAACGTCTGATTATGATGGCAGTGGAAACGGATATTTCACAGCGTTAAGTGAAATTCACAAAATAATGGAAAGAGAAAATTATGGATGGCTGTTAAGGGTTTCTCTTTCCCTAGCACGAGAAATACCCATTGTGGATAGGAACAATCTTCAAGGTTCGTACCCCAGAGACTATATTGCTGTGCCAAACCAATGATGAAAACAAGTAATCTCAATTTGCCCCGTTGGCCGTCCATTAAATTCAGAAGAAGCCATAATCCCGCCTATAATGACGAGTGGGCACATAGTTTGTTTCCAGAAGGCGGATTCTTTGTAGAAGTTGGGGCACACTCACTTGCATCAAGTTCTTGTTATGAATTAGAAAAAATGGGTTGGGATGGTATATGGGTTGAACCTTTGGTCAAGCAATACAACAAAATGAAAAAAACAAGAACAACAGTCGGGGACAACTGTTGTTTACTAGATGCAGATGGAGAAATCACGTTCCTAGAATGTGGTCAGATTTCCACAACTATAGATAAATTTATGAAAACGCCAGATGGATGGTATCGTCAAATGCAAATGAGAAATGGGATCATTAGCATTAAAAAAACAATAACCTTAGAAAAATTTTTAGCAAAGCACAACGCACCAAAAACCATAGAATTCCTCGCTATGGATATTGAACAAAATGAATATCAGGTATTAAAAAATTTCCCCTTCAACAAATATAATATTTTAGCAATGGCCTTAGAGGGAGCAACTTGCACTAATCTTCTAAAAAGAAACGGCTATACCGAAGTAATTAATCCTTGGTGTAACCAGCGGTGGGAACGCTATTATGTTAAGGGTGTGCCAAACCAATGATGAAATACGTTCACTATAAGTTTCGATCAAGAAATCTAGCTCATAATGATGAGTGGGCACACAGCCTATTTCCAAAGGGCGGCTTCTTTGTTGAGGTTGGTGCTTGCCACGGCAAGCATGTTTCCTCTTGCCACGAATTAGAAAAATTAGGGTGGGATGGGATATGCGTTGAACCCAATTCTAGCTATTATAAAAACCTGATTAGAAGCAGAAAAGTTCCTTGTGAAAATAGTTGCTTGCTAGATAAAGAGGGCGAAATAATCTTTTTTGAATGTGATGGGATTGGAAGGACAATAGATTCTCTCCTTAAATCTAAACAGTGGAGAAAGGAAGTGCTTAGAAATGGCAAGATCACAAAGAAACAAACTATGACTCTTGAAAACTTGCTAATAAAATACGATGCACCAAAAACTATTGAATTTCTGGCTATGGATATTGAAGGAAGTGAATTACAAGTATTGAGAAATTTTCCATTCGACAAATACAAAATAATTGCTATTGCTCTCGAAGGTAACTCGTGTACTAGATTGCTGAAACGAAGAGGCTATGTAGAAGTATTCAACCCTTGGTCTTTAATTGATTATGAACATCACTACATATTGGAAGAATTTTTACCTTAAATTAACACAGCTTGACAAAAGGGCAACTATATCTGTAATCACATCGTTCACAGTGTTTGCCCACACTAGCGATAATTTTGTCAGGGTCTTTAGCCTTAATTCTCTTGTAAGCTGCTAATAATTCAGCTTCTGCCGCATCTAACGAAGCATCTGAAAACTTGGCGGGAAAAAGATCACCACCTTCTAGGTAATACAATGCTGCTGTGATGTTCTCTGCCTTTACTCCAAAATCTCGCCTAATTACATTAGCATACACCCTTAATTGAAGATCAGTAGTGATTGTGGCCTTGTTTTTGCGAAAACGACCCTTCTTAGTTGTTTTGTAGTCAATTACAAAGAACTTATCCCCTTTTTGAATAATTCTGTCGATAAATCCTTTGATGTATCGCTTGTGAGGTGGGTCAAGATCATACTTGAACTCATATTCCGTTATTCCACCATTACCTATCTTTTTATTTAAGCGTTCTAAGGCCCTCAGATGGCCCGGCAATCGCTTTGCATAGTCCGCAGGTAGTTTGGGAGCCTTTTCTTTATTGCGGTACGCTATATCGCCTTTAAGGACCGCATCAGCAATTTTATTAAGAGGAGTTTTGCCACCTTGAGAGATAAATTCCTCAGCTATGGTGTGGACAATATTTCCATAAATAAAGTAGAATGGTTCTTCGATACCTTCGTCTCTGGGCTTTTTGTCATGATAACGGTACTTGTATCTGGCCTCACACTCGTCAATGCACCCATAGCGGGATACAGATATATGTTCTATAAGCATAAAATAAAGTTCTCCATAAGTTCGGTTGAATTATACGGTAAATTCTGTTAAATTAAAAGAGTAATTTAAGGGTTAAACATGATAGACTTTGAAACCTTCTTAGAATGGGCTGAGGATAAGTTTGGTGACGTTAAGGTTAAAGGTGATGAAATACGAGCCAATAGTATTTTTCATCCAACCGATAACGATACCAAATTTAGATTGTGGATGAGTCCATCGGGTGGGAAACACGGCAGAGAACATGGTGTCTACCATTGTTTTGATACCGATAGAAGAGGAACGCTGGTTGGTCTCATTATGATGCTTGACAAGTGTTCTTTTTCTGAAGCACTTGAAATAGCTGGCGGTGCCACATTAACTGCCGACCTCGAACAACAAATAGATAAATTCTTTGCTGCCAAAGAAGACACAGTAGAAGAAATAGAAACCACCATTTCTCTGCCAAGTGACTGTTACTACATTGATGAATTGAGAAATAACCGCACGGCACTCGAAGCTGCCGTCTACTTGGAAACACGCAAAATACCAACAGATGGATTGATGGTGTGTCTGTATGGTGCATATCGGGATAGAATCATTATCCCTTACTATGATCGAGACAGGGAGCTTATCTACTTCAATTCCCGAACGCTCGTAGATAGAGATTGGATTCCCAAATACAAAGCACCACCCAAAGAGATCGGCGTGGGCAAAGAAGATGTTATTTACATGCAGCACTGGCCTGAGCCGGGCAGCAAAATATACGTTACCGAGGGAGAGTTCGACTCCATAGTGTTAAGGCTTTGTGGTTTTAATGCAGCCGCTTGTGGAAGCAAGAACCTATCTGAAACCCAAATAGATTACCTGAGAGATTACAAAATTGTTATCGCACTTGATCAAGATAAGGCTGGTCAGAAAGCTCTAATTACTTGGTATGAACAATTCAAAGATAATGGGGTGAGCGAGTTTTTGTATGTGGCTCCTCCCAAGGGGGTCAAAGACTGGAACAAATTGTACGAGAACACGGACAAGGCTATCGTCAGAGCCTTCATCAACAGAAGTGAAAGAGTGTTTTCTGAAGAACAATATGTTGATATGACATTTAATTTTCTGAAGAGTTAACTCGACTATCTTATGAGCATTTTACCAGAAGAATATAGCAAGCCAGTAACCTTAAGTTACTTTATGGGTAAAGTCTGCACTGTATTGATAGACCGATTAGCCCCATTCCAGAGTGAAATGACTCCAGAGGAAGCTACCCAGACTTTTACAGGAATGGTCAATAACCTTGATGGAAAAGGGATTTGCATTACCGATCTTACCTCAAAAACAAAAAACTTCTTCTTTTATAGCCACATCGTAGGGCTTAGAGAAGAAAAAGTGCTTGATCCAAATAACCCAGCAGACCAACAGGAAATTGCCATTATTCAAAAAGCAATGGAAATGAAGGCACAGGAAAAGCCGCCTGTAAGTAAAGTCGAACAGATGGAGTCTGTTGGAAAAGAAACAGCCTTTGTAAACATTGGTGATTTACAAAGGCTTGCTAAGGAATCAAAGAATAATTTAAAGTGAATCTAGTACGCTCTGCCCATGATCTCCCATTTGTTGGCCAGTAAACTTGTTTGGTGCTGGAGTTTTTTCAGTGCTCTTCTTTGCTGCCACTTTTGTGGCAACAGGGGCATCAGCATCATTCGCTCCAGTTAGATCATCATACTTCTCTTTTGGCATGTGTTTGACATTATATTTGCCGCTCTTTTGTTTAAAGAAAAGATAAACCAAATTGTCATCTGGATCATGGAAAACACCCAAGTCATGGACCTCACCACGAGATGTGAATTTCAACTTCCCATCCTCAAATTTTGTATTCTTTAAATTGGCAGCACTGAATGCCTTTGGATTTACAGCCTTATCTACGATTTGTTCAGGGCTAAGTTCAACTTCTTCTTTTTTGCTCTTTATCTTTGGTGTATCTTCGGTAGATTCTGGTTCTGATGTTGGCACATCTTGATCCTTGGTTGGTTCATCATCCCCAACTGCTTGACTCTTTAACCATTGAGCGGCTGCATCATTGGCATCGTCGTCACCTTGATCTGCAAATGGGTCATAATCTCCCATACCAGCTTGTGCGGCGATATCGCTCTTATCACCAACTTCAGAGTCATCATCTGCATGGATTCCATCATCATAATCTCTCTCATCATTTGGTTCATCTGGGGTTCTTGCAAGTTCTTCTGCCCCAGCAGTTGGCGAACCATCATCTTCTGTTTCTGGCGGCTTTGATTCTGTTTCTGGCGGCTTTGATTTTGACTCTGCTGATTCGTGCCTTTCAGCTAACCCCCACGCAGTTTTGGTTATCTTAATTTTGTGTGTGTCATTTTCAAAAACCTTATGCTTACTGGTTTCACTTTGTTGTTCTGGAGTGAAAGTGTAAGTATCGCCCTTGGCATTGACAAGAGTTATGGTTCCATCTGCTTGTTTGGCTTGTATAGAAGCAGCCAAAGCTGGAACTCTAAAGCTTCTGGTGTTTAACAATTCTTTATTAGGCGTTTCTTGTGGCTCTTGAGTTTTAGGAGAAACTTTCCCTAAGTCGCCGGGTGGGGTACTTCTAACGGCAGCTTCCCAATCATCCACATCTGGGTCAAAAATACGATCCTTTTCACTATCTGGTTCATCTTCTGGTTCATCAGCCAGTGTGGGTTTTACTGGTTCATCACCTTTAACTGTCGTTTCCGGCTCAGCATCACCCGTAGCTCTATCAGTTGGCTCATTCACAAAAGTTTGCAAAGCAAACCTAGCAATTAATTTCAATAAAGCATCTTTATGTTTTGTGAAGATACCTTCAAATGCAGCTTTTGCTTCATCAAAATCTTCCTTTAGAAGATTCGTTAGTCCTGCAAACTCTTCCTGTGGGAAGAATTCAGGATGCTTTTGACGATCTTTCCAAGCATGTGGATCGTGTTGGTATTTGGGGTCTTGTGCATAACCTTTACTTAAAGCAAATTTACGCAAGTTGGGGTCACCGCCCGTGGCTCCTTGCCACATACCTTTAATCCAATTCTTGGCTCTCTGCCAAATGCCCGGTTTTTGGACAGGATCAGATGGACCAGGGGCAGAACTGGGGGCAGAAGGTTGTTGGCCTCTATTGACACCATATTGATTCAAAAGATCAGTTTTGAGTTGTAGAAAGATATCTTCTACTTCTTTTTCAATGTCGGAGGCTGCTTGTGCATTGCGATTCTGCAATTGTGCCCACGGGTCTACAGTGGCTTCCTTTAATATCATCTTGATTTGATATTTGGCTTCACCAATAAACAATCTGGCCTGAGCACATTCTTCTTCAAGGGTTTGACCGATAATGAAAGGCAATTGCTTGATCATTCGGTGTTCTTGAATAGTTTTCCACTTGGAATCAGAAGCAACAGCGGCTTCACAAAATTCAATCAATTTTTCGGTGTTTTTGGGGGATACGATAAGGCCAGTAACCTCAGATGTCCAACTATCAAAGACATTATCAATATCTTCAAAAACCAAACCTTGCTGGTCACCATTATTCTGCTTTAGTCTTCTGTATTCCTTATAACTGAGCATTCTAATCTCCCACGAAGCTTTCTCTAAATATATAGATTCTACAAGTCTATTCTTCGTTAGGAGTATATTCCCCAACCTTCTTAAGTGCCATCAAGCAAGAATCAAAGGTATGGAAAGGACTTCCCAAATAAGCGAATGAAGCTGCTTTAAAGTCTTCTTCTTTGTTTTCTGGTACTACAAACATTAAGCCTCTATCACTTCCCTTCCCAACACTTCTGACCCCCAATGGATGATCCCCATATTCTTTCATTAAGACATAAGCAGCTTGGCCCATATCATACAGAGAAGTGGTTTTCCCTTCATACGGAGACGGCCAAGGATTGATCTTTTTTAGAGCCATAAGACAAGAATCAAATAAATAAAATTCACTTGGAGGCATATAATCAAAGATCAAATCGTTGAATTGCTCTTTTGCTGCATCTTCGCACTCGAAATAAATTGCCTTGCCTTTCTTGCCAACTACTTTGAATTGGTGCATTAACAAATAGGCCGCAATGCCTAAGTCTGTTACAAATTTATGGTCTGTCACTTCTTACCTTCCTTACTTTCACTGAGTAGCATTTTCTGCCGCTATTAGGCACCCTCTTGCTACAGAATAAAGAGGATCATTTGGCCTAATTATTTTCCCTATATCAATAGGTAAATCAGCATTTTTCAAAACTTTCGCAAACAATTTTTCAAATCCTGGTGGAGACGATGTGCCGCCAGCAATAATTACATCAACTGGGTGATCCAACCTTGCTTTTTTGTCGGCATGATCAACCAAACCTTTTTTGATCGTCCCTACCGTTTTTTCGATCATTAGGTTGTATTGAGTCATAATCGCTCTTTCCACTAGGGTTTGGGGTTCTTTCCCCAAATCAATCTTTGTTTTTTCTTTGTTGATATAAGTTACTGATTCCCCTGTTGCTCTTGCGGCTTGTTTGTCAATCCAGTCTCCGCTGTTGACAATAGAAAAAGTAAAGATGTCTTTGCCATACATGGCAAAACAGAGATTAACCATACCTGCCCCAAAAGAGATGCCAATACCAGTAAATGCCTTGCTTGCAAGCTCAGCATAAACCAAAGCTAAGGCTTCGTTAATTGGATGGGCAACAATCTTATGCCCATGTGGTTTGCTCCTGTAAGCTTTAAAGATGGCTTCCAGAATTTTCCCGTGATAATCCGCATCAGTCTCCATATTGATGGCGTTAGCCGGAACACTGTAATACAGGAGGTCTCCCTCGCTTTGAACACAATCTAGAAGACTGTGCATCATGATGTTCATAATTTCAAAAGCATCTCTTTCTTTGGGGTTAACGCAGCCATCCTTCATAGGTCTTTTCAGTTCTATTTGTGGCATCGTGTAGGCCATATTGATGGCAGCTTCGCCTAAAGCGTAAGCAACATCACCCCGTTCGATCAGGGGAACTCCAGCGGTCTTCATCATGTTGAAAACAAAGCGATTTTCCAACGGCATTTCTAGGAATGCGTTGACTTCTTTTTTGTGAATGAAGTTTCCGTCCTCGTCCCTATGACAAGCTACTAAATTATAAGTTCCTGCATCAAAACCAAAAGGCATGATTTACTCCTCCTGTTTAATTTGTTGACCAAAGTCTTCAAGGCCACCTGATCCAAAATCAGGCACCATCCACTCAACCTTGTCTTCATCATAATTTTCTTCTTCTGCGTATTTGCCTGTGACATTAACTTTGATTCCTCCTGCGGAGTCAAGGTTAATGGTCAAATTCAAATCAATTTGATGATCTATCTGCAACTTTACTTCGCCATCCCGGCCTTGCACATACGTTACATTTCTAGGTTTTATCTTCTGTGGCATATCTTTATTTACTATTATAGTGTGTTATTTACTTAATTTCTTGCCATAGTGTATAGCCCGTCTGAGGTTGTGATGAGTTAAAAAATAGTAAAACTTCTTAGAAAAGTCTTCTCTTTGAAGTGTTTCATCCATGTACTTTCTTGATACCTTCCGCATGGCCATTTTCCAGTGCTCTAGGTCTTCTTTTCTGGTTGCCCACTCCTTGTTCTTTTTGAAATATTTTTCAACCATTTGATCAAGATGTTTTTCAACCAACAATCCGCATGAGCGGCGATATAACCATCTGTTTTTCATGATTCCATCTCCATTTTTGAAACATTCTATTACATCCATTTAATATCATATCGGCTGTAAGCTCGGTTAAGCACGGCTTTAAATAACCCTGTTTCTGCTGGGTGCATTGCCCCCAGTTGTAACAAGGCCCACAATCCCAATCACCGTTGTCCCGGTGTTTTTGGACTAATTCAAAATTATAATGTTTGCCATAAGCTTTGCCATCGGCCCATGTAAAAATCCCCACCAAGGGCTTCTTTAGGCCACCAGCCAAATGAAAAGCAGCGGTATCAACAGACACAATGTAATCTGATTGATCTATAACTCCCATCCACTGCTTTATAGACAAATTACATATTGTTGGGATGTTTAATTTTGCCAACTCCTCTACGGGATGGAGATGTACACCATATACATAACAACCTTGTTTTAATAACTCTTGGGCTGTTTCGATTATCTGGTCTTTTAGAAGATTTTTGCCTGCCATTGCAGAGAAGGGGCATAAAGCAACAGCCGGTCCTGTTCGATACCGATTCTCTTCAATAATGTTTTTGCCAAATTCTTTCTGTTTTTCTGTAATATTTAAGTGCATTGAGTGATTGGTAAGTTCAATACCACAATGATGTGCCCAAATATCGCTTCTGTTTAATTCGGCAAAAGGAGCCTTTGCAAGCTCATATCTCCCACAAGCAGTAGTGGTAATATATGAAACCACGTACTCAGAACGATTTATCCCCCCTGAATCCAAAACCTTATCTACAAAGGGGTGATCCTCTACAGCGTCGTGGTATTGTGGGGGACAGGCGAAATGTATCTCAGCATCAGGCATAATTTTCTTGAAATCCTCAAACATCATGCGATGCATGAGAATATCACCCAAGCCACCAACCGCTCTCACCACCAAAAGCTTGTTTCTCTTTTCGTAAAACTCTTTAAGGTTAATTCTGCGGGGCCTGATTAGAGATTTGCCTCGGACTACACGTTTTCCTACAGTTTTTCCAACCATGTTGTAATAGAGTAATCAATAAAAAAAGCCGCCTACAAGTAGACGGCCTTTTTCGTTACCATGAAATGCATCCAGATTAGCTGGTGCAAGTAGACTTAACAGATACAAGTACCTGTACTGTTGCGGCAACAGCACCCGAAAGGCTGTTGTCAAATGCGATTTGGCTAATTACCATTTCACCAGCGTTGAATACTTGGGTCTCGCTTGTGCTGAGATCGAATACAGCGTCTGTGTCGCCATTCAATCTTACGGTCAAGGCTTGAGCACCACTCTGATTTTCGATCTGAGCGAAGATGGCGTTTCCACCAGCATCGACTGCCATATCGATAATGTTGTTGGCTGTTGCGAATGTAGAACCACCAGCGATTGTTCTTGTGAACACCTTGGGGAATACGTTTTCGCCGGGAACGTCACTGTATACGCTTCCGTCATCTGTTACTACTTCAACAATAGCTTGTTCTCTTGTAACCTGCGGATATGCATATTGCTTCCAATAGTTACAATCGGTGAACGTGGCTCCGTCTATCAAAAGACGATTGATCTTGCCCGGTCCCATAACAAAAACTTGTCGCTGGATAGATGGGTTGATCGCTGTGCCGAGAGCACCATAAGTGTCGCTCGTGTTGGTAGTGGGATCAAGGTCCATTACGCCCTGATCAATGTTATTTAATGCTACTCTAAATACTGACATTTTTACCTCTGTGTCAAGAAGTGCTTAAATTCTTGGTGTTGTCCTTCAAAAGTATATATCAAACAACATTTCTTTTAGAGAGGTTGGTTGGTGTGCAGTATACTAAATCTCCATTACCTCTCCTTGAGGGAACATTTTCTTGTAGAGGTTATGCCCAGTCCCCGTTTTTACGAGTGTGGTTTTGATGCCTTTCCCGGCTGCTTCAAACAATTCCTCGCTTTCAACTCCAATTACCCACCCGGCTCCTTCCAGCCCTTCCCCAACCTCATATCTTTGAGTAGCAGCTATGTTTTTTAACTTTTGGATTTGTGATTTGGTCAAATTTTTTGTGGGATAGCTCCCTACGGCTGCAATCACACACTTAGTTGTGGGCTCTACTTCTGGAACTTCAATTGGACATTCCTTTATATCGCAATGATCCAAAAGCTCCTCTATGGGATGAACTTGATTCCCTGTAAGAAATTCATAAACATGGGCAAACTTATTTCTTTTGGTCCTCAATTCTGACATAGTAAGAGACTTTTCGCCTCCCAGAACATCAATTTCTTCATCCTTACAACAAACGTAGAGATTAAGACCGTGAAACTTCTTCTCAAGTATTGGGCGAAGTAACCGCAATTGCACTAAATACTCTCTGGAAGACCCAAAATAGATCAGGCAATAATTGTCTTTAATTTTTACGTATTTTACGAGTTCTATGCCCATATGTCTAAACAACCTTCAAATGGTGACCTTGGTGCTGATGCCTTAAAAGATTTTTTGGCACAGTTTGGAGAACCAGATATTTACACACGAATTCTCCTCGAAGTAATATTCGAGGAATTATTCTATGATAGTTATGAGGAGATCGAAACCGATGGCAAGACTGTATATTTACCTCCGCAAGAGGAACAAGACGGGTGTCAAGATGGTAGCTGTAGTACAGGGACCGAAGACAGTATCACGGATTGATGATGTCAGACAACTGCAATTATCCCAGAACTGGGAATCCAAAGTTGGTAAAGTCATGTATGATAATAGAATGGATTGGGAACTTTGGGTTGAACATGCTGAAAGCTATAAAGACCTTAGAAGGAAGTTAAATCTTCGTGGGATTACAGGCATTCCCCTATCATTTAATTTCTTGTTAGATGAAATGGCTTCTTATACCAACCCAGAAAACGTCAATGCTAAAAACGTATCGAAGACCAAGGTTATGACCCAAAGAGGGAATAAGAAAAATCAATAAACATAGGTGTTGAATATCTGATATTTCATTCCAAGAGCATCCATTAAAAGCCTTACTTCATACAGGCACTCATTGCAACCACCACCAACGACTAATCCTCCGCTGAAAGATCGAAGGTGATCCATGTGAATATCCGGCAAGTGAATTCCCATATCAACATACTGTTCATCAAAATCATCACCCATCAACTGTTGTAGTTGTTCTTCTGGGATTTGCCTTGAATCATATAGGTTGTTTTGTAGCATATGTTGTGCGGTTCTCACTATTGCCGCATCATCTACGCCTGTGTCCATCCAATCTCTAAAAAAGGCATAGTTTTTCTCATCGTAGGTGGCATTAACATGTTCCCCTAATCCGTTCTTAGAATACCAACGCCTTAGATTTTCCTCGCTGGTCATGCCTAAGTCAGGGCCATTATAGAGAAATAAAATGCGATTACTATCATTTAGGAATTCCATAAGCTGAGGAATTGAATAACCGATATGATCTGCATATTCTGGTTGAACATCCACAACTATTATGCTTTGGGGAGTTTGACTTTCGAGCCATAATCTAAAAGATAGTTCCATAAAGGTATTTAGGAACTATTGGGGATTTTGAGGGCAATGACCTTCAGCAATGATCTGCATCGGAGGCTTGGGGGTTGGCTTGGGAACATACGTCCGACCATCACAAATAGTTACGGAGTGATGCCAATTCGCATAATTGATGTAACCAATGTAACATTCGTTAATTTCTCGTTCTTGCTTTTTGTTTAGCCAATGGTTCATTTCTTTTTCTCTATTTTAACGCAGAATCTGGGAATTGAGAATGTTCCTGATTCTGTCAGGATAGTGACACGCTTGCCGTAACTTCTCAGCACAGTAGCCTTTGTTTTAAATTCGCTTAGCAAAACTTCCTTATCACCGTCAATATCTTCCATTCTCTCAAGAATTTTAGCATCACTTACTTTAGGATATACTGGTGATCCAAGTGTTCTATCTATATCTGTTTTAGGTTTGTTTAAATTGAGTGTAGGTAAACTGTTGTCGCTTTGTTCATCCAACCACTTCTTGAACTGGTAGATTGAAAAGCCGGGACTCTGTTCATTGTTGTTTGTGTTGTGTTCCATTATTTTAACTGGTGAAAAACTCCATAATCTTATCTGGTTGTATATAGGGAGCATTAACGTAACTTTTTCCAGCAGAGAAACTTCCCACTTTCACAGGATAGTCCTTTTGATGACTCAACCAATACAAATTAGCGTCTATGGCTTGATGAGAAATATCGTGCTGAGGGTACTGCCACAAGCCATTTTCCAATTTTTCAGCACCGGGTCTCTCATCTTCAAATGAATCATCACAACAAAACAATAACAGCCTTCTCACCCTCATTTGACTGGCTAAACCGATGGCTGCACATACCGGATTCCTATAATCATCTATGTAGTAGGAAACACTTTTATCTGTTTTCCCGCCATAGCCAGATTCTGGGGTGGGGTGATAAAAGAATTTGTTGCCGTAATATTTGTCTGGGAACAGAGGGTAAATTCTAGTTGAAAGAACGCAACTTGGATAATAATTTTTGGCAGGCAGATAAGACATGCAATCTGAAAATGGGTTGTTTGCTATGTAAAAATTGATGCTTCTTCTTAAGTCTGGCCTTATGTCCTCATTTAAAAGTTGCCATTTAGCTAAAGCTCTGTTGACTGCGAAAACGGCCACATCTTCAGGAAAGTGAGATAACATCTCTTGCTTAACATCAAATCCATATCCGTCTGACACTATAACAACGAAAGGGAATTCAAAGTTCTCTTCTCCAATTGAATAAGCATCAATACGATTGGTGTTGGCCATTTCATTTTGAATGAGTAGCTCACGCTCAGAAGAACAAAGAGAGTTTATACTCATGGCTTTAACGCTAGGCTTTGTGAAATTGCGAATCCACAAATCTCCAGCCCGGATGTAATCGTTTTTGTTTGACTTTTTAATTCTCATTGGTTACAAGGCACAAACATGAAGCACTGTCTTTTTTTACCATCTTCGTCGGTACTCATGAGTGGTTCCATTTCAACTTTCATTTCAATGGGGCTTCCTCTGTAAACCATTTCAACTTCTGGTCTTTCCGGCATTACCAACTGGATAATACTTGGGATGTTACTCATGACTTCGATAACATCAGGAATGCCCGTTACTCTAAGTGAATCTGGCATATTAACATCGAAAACAAGGTTGTCTGGAGCTTCCAGTTGTATGGTTTCTGGCAGATTGTGCTCCAAAGAAATTTTCTCTGGTATCTTTAATTCACTTACAAGACTAATAGAGTCTGGCAGAGGTTTTTCCGGCCCCTTTATTTTAATGTCTTTCCCAAAGCCCTCTGGAACCTTCAGCTTGAAATCTCTTGGGAGATCGGCGGCAGCTTCTAAGAGAACTTTTTCTGGTCCATCATATTGTATTTTGAGGTCTTCCTTGTTTGGGGCAATAAGCTCAATTTGTTCTGGGATGCCAACAGGCTCATATTCAACTGTTGTTTCTTCCATCAAAGATTCAAATTCATCTCCAAACAAAGCTTTAAACTCATCCCCAAGTTCATCGACCATTTGAGGATCAACCAACTTTTTTTCAACCTTGGTCATAGGTTGAGTTAAAGCAACCTGAACGTTCAATTCGGGTTGTCCCGTCCAATCAATTCCAATTTCTGGTGCCATACCCCAATCAACCCCTACTAAAGAGATTGGGAATTCAATGCTGATGACTGAGGGAATAGGAGGGTCAATAATGATGACCGAAGGAATATCATCAATGCTAACATGGCTAACCATGATGATCGGGAAGTCATTGTCAATGACAACATGACTTACCATAATGACAGGGAAGTCTAACCCTGTAATATTTACGTTACTCACCGTGTTGATGTCTGGACCAATGATAATAGAAGGGATAGGCCCAACTTGTCCGTCAATAGACACACATGGCAACACAACAGCCGGGATATTCAATTCTGGCTCTTGCACTTCACAAGGCACAGAGGTAAAGTCTGGAAACTCAATGTCTTCAGGAAAAGGAATTTCCACAACTGGCGGAGTTGGTGCTGGCGGCTCAGTTGAGTTGAGTCTCTCAGCAGGGGTCTGAATAATTTGGCAAACATCGTTTGCTATGTTTAAAACTGGATCAATAGTGGCATTTAAGCTATACCTGTGTGTTCCTGACAAATCTGTGGTTGTAAACTGCCCATCCCCAAAATTTAATCTGAATGATGTAAAGATTCCACCAATAGGGGAAACTTCAACGAGAAACTCAGCCAAAATGCCTGTTTCGGCATCATTTTCTACAATGTTGAAATTAAAGACTACATCGGGGCACGTATAATCATCAAAGATGATGGATAATTCAGCAAGGTTCCTGATTCTCCAATCTAATGTGGGTTGCAAATCTGCAAAGTTTTCGCCAACAAACTTTTCAATACGACAGATCGCATCAACTAATTGATTGTGGTGCTCTGCAATAACAAAACTTCGAACCATTATCCCGGCTCGGTTAAACTGGGTTTGATCTCCACCCAAATTTCTGCCCACTCTGATGAGCCTATTTACCTTTCCATTGGCATCATATTTGACCCCATCATAATAGAAAAGTTCACCATTAATTGTACCAAAACCATTATCCGCCCATATCTCTGCCTCAGTGTCCTTGACGGGCACAATATCTATCTCGCTGGACCAAGGGTGATTATCTTCGTTCAACCTTGTCTCAGTTGTGTTATAAACCAAGAATAGAGTTTGGTCAGAGTCAATTCCTTCTGGAAAGACTGGCTCTGGCGGGAATGGAAACATTAATCATCCTCCCCAAAACCAGCAACTATCGAGCCACTTTCATACACATTGTTCCAAAATTTTCTTTGTCTTTCTGTGAGATGTTGTTGAGCATCGACATCTTTATTGTAAATTCCATTAAGGCGAAGGTAATTTTGGCATGTTGCTTTGTTGATGGCTTTAGCAATATGGTCACCCGTCCAAACTTTTCCTTCTTTTTTGTGATAATAATTAGGAATTGCTCTCTTTGCAATTTCAGCACAACGTTCCCAGTAACCTTCTGGATAAACGGTTACATCAGGAATCCCAGATGCATCATTAGGCCAATCACAAGGGTCTGCCACCGAACTCATTTGTTTTCTGGTTGGATGATCTACGTGATGTAAATTCCAAAGAATTCTAAGGTCCATTTCAAATTCTTTGTATTCTGGATATTCTCTAAAGAATTTTCTTCTTGACTCCATTGGTTT
>CEPZ01009410.1_pt1 | contig 20847 bp, 19 predicted proteins | sample 530461 | NCBI WGS metagenome assembly CEPZ01 (sample SAMEA2620106, study PRJEB7988) | marine metagenome | isolation source: saline water (ENVO:00002010), including
TGGAAAAAATGATTATAAATTATTTAAAAAATTGTATTCTTTTTATAAGTATCAACATATAGAAAAAATTTCTTTGAAAAAATATGTAAATTTTTTAATTAAAGGTTTAAGAGAAAAAAATATTAAAGATGATTTTATTGAAGAATCTTTGTATACTCTTAAAAATTTAAATAAAAATTTACTTATGACAAAAGTTCATGGAGCCTTTACCAAAGAACAAGTATTGGTAAAAAATGATTCTTATGTTTTTACTGATTGGGGTCTTGAAAAAAATTTAATAATAAGAGATTTGGTAACTTTTTTCAAAGAAGAAGATTTATTAAAAAATAAAAATTTTAAAAAAATTTTAAAAATCTATCCTAATGAAGTAAGAGAAAATATTAAATTGTACTTAGTGCTAAATGAAATTTATCAAATAATGGAAAAAGGTAAAATTCTTAAACAATCAAAAGATAGAATAAAAAATATTTTAAAAAAATAATTTAACCAAATCAAAATCTTCTTTATTTATTCCTTTAATAAAAAACATAGTAATAAAATAAACAACAATTCCAAGAATAATTTCTAAAATCAATGTTATGATATTTATATTTATGTAAATATTATATGCAAAAAGTACCATCGCCATAATTATTGTTGCAAACAAAGGTTTAATAATCAAGTTTTTTGGAACTTTTATTTCGAAGTGTTTTTTTGTATTTATGAGAATAATAAATAAATAAAATATTCTACTAATTAAAGTTGCAGCAGCAGCCCCTAAAATTGCAAAATTCTGTCCAAAATGTAATAAGTTTGTAATAAATATATAATTTAATAAAATATTTATTGCAAGGGAAATAATTGTTATCAAAGCTATTGTTTTTGCTTTGTTTTTTGCCTTAAAAAGATTTGAATATAAATTTATTAAAGGAGTAATTAATATCAAAAAAGAAAGTATGTAAAGAACTGAAATCGTTGGAAAATATTCTATTCCAAAAAGTAAAGGTACTAAATATTGTGCAATAAAAATTAATCCAATAACTGCAGGCATAGATATGATAATTGTGTATCGTAAGGGTTTTAACAATGCTCTTTTAAGTCTATTCCCATATATTTGAGTGAAAATAGGAAATAAAACACCTGATAATATTGAAAAAATAGCTACTAAAGAAACAACTAAACTAAATGCTGCTTGATAATAACCAATGTATAATGAGTCAACAAATATACCTAACATAAAAATATCAACAGCACCAAAAATAACTAAAGAAACCAGAGCGATACTCATAAAACTCAAATATTTTAATGCAGGTTTACTAGATATATGTGTTCTTTTCTTAAAAAATAAATTTATTTTCTTTATCTTTAATATTATGATAATAGATATTAATGATACAAAAGAAGATGCTGCAAAAGCCATAAATACAGCTGAAACCGCGGCAATTCCTGAAAACATTGATAAAATAATTAATGAAAAAATAATTTTCGTGCTATGTAATATAAAATATATTAAAGGAGTCGTAGCAAGATCATTTAAAGCAGAAAATATTACTCCAAAAAAACTACGAAAAGAATTCACTATTATAAATAAAATTGCGAATAACAAAGGAAGAAAAATTTCTGGTTTATTGAATATATTATTAGCAAGTACATGAGATAAAGATAAGAGAATTATAGCTCCAAAAAAGATTAATATTGTTTCTATCTTAAGAAAATACCAAAAATATGAAAAAGCTTTGATTTTTTTATTTTTTCCTAAGAATTCTGATACAAATTTAACAGTAGTTTGACTTATACCCAAATCTGTGAATGAAAAAATAATAACTGCAATAGAAAGGACAAGAGAATATACTCCAAATAATTCTGGAAGTAATGCTCTTGCCAAAATTATAGTAAGAATAAAACCACCAAATTTAGCTATTATTGTAGAAGAAAAATTGTAAAATGAATTTTTAATAGCAATTTTTGATAAAATTTTTTTTTTATTAATTTTCATGTTTAAAAACTCATTTAATAGATTATTTAAATAGAACAATTTCATTTAAAAAAATTGTGAAATTACATTCTTAATCGATTCCAATTTCGTTTATCTTTAATATTTTCAATAAAAGACCTCATGAGAATTGGATTTTTTACTAAAAAGTATAATAGTCTATAAAAATATAAACTACTAAACAATTTTTTTTGTTTTAAAAGGGAATAGATTTTAACCACAAAAATTTTCTGGAAAGTATATGAAAAAACATCATAATCCATTTTATTTATTTTCTTGTTTTTTATTAAAGGAATTGAAACAAAACAAGTGTTTTTATTATTTATAATATCTATTTTTTTTCCATCAAAAAATCCTTTAAACTTATTAATATTACTTAAGAAATAATTCTTTGAAACTGCTATTTGATTGATTGATATTAATTGATTAAATTTATCCTGTTTAAAATAAAGAAATGCCCTATAAGTATTTACTAACAAATAATTTCCCAAAATTTTATCATAAACATAATAATCACAACAACTTATATCTTTTTTTGTTTTTTCTAATGAAGAAATTTGAAGATAATCTTTATATTTTAAAGGTAAACATTCTCCATCTGAAAAAGACACATAATCAAATTTTTTTATTAAATTTTTAATCTCTTCAGGATTTTTGTGAAGATCCTCTTTTTTTAAAGTTATTATTTTCTTTTTTATTATAGGTATTTTAGGAGAAAAAATTTCTTTGTTTTCCATAATCTTCTTAAACATTTTTTTAAAGGTTACAAGTATATTGTGATTTTTTATTATTTTTTTATATGAATTATCAGCAATTTTCTCCCTTTCTTTTTCATTTTTAAGATAGTAATTTATTTTTTCCAATAAATCATTTTCATTTTTGAACATAACTATCTCTTTGTCTTTCTTAAAAAATTTCATATATCCTGAAAAATAATCAACCAGGGTAAATGATTTGCATGCTGGAAGTTCAAATACTCTTCCTTTAAAATGTAAAACTCCTAATGTGTTTTTAGATAATGCCAAATTTATTTTTGTTTGATTAATTACCTTTATCACATTTTCTGTTTCCAGAGACCCTAAGTAAATATCTTTAAATTCAGAATAATTTTCCCACCCTCTACCAAAAATTTTTAGGTTTACCTTATTATTAACTAAAAATCTAAGAATATCTAATCTTGGTTTTGATGGTGCACCTATAAAAGTTACATCATAAATTTTTTTTGTGTTCATTGACTTATATATATCTAGATTTACACCAACTGTTGGATATATATTTTTCATTCCATTTTTCCTATAATTCTTTTCATAATTTGGTTGTGCTATAAGATTACAATCAACAAAAAATCCCTGATATCTTTTAAGTGTTTCAAATTGAGTGTCATCATCTCCTACAAGAGCAATTATTTTTGTTTTAGGGGAAATTTTTTTTATCATCTCCATTGTTTCAATTGTTAATTCATCCCTTCCAACTATTACAAAAACATAATCTGGTTTTTCTTTTTTAACTAAAGAGAGAAACATTTTATTCATTTGTTCAGACCCGTGAGAAAATCTCACTTTCCTTGGATCAAATAAAATTGCTTCTCTGAATAACTTTTTTAATGGAAGATAAAAAAGTTGATAGTGAGAATATTTTTTACTTGATCCAATCCATAATGCAAAAAGTATTTTTTGTTTTTTCAAAATATTCTCAATTTCAGAAATAGAAAATTTTTTGTTTTTATTACTTGATATTTTCATTTTAATACAAGATTTATTGAAATAACTATTTATAATCTTTATTATATTCAAAAAATTAAATTTTCATAACTCTCAACTCTTTTATTTTAGCTTTTTACATTTTGCATAGCTTAATCTTCTACCCTTATCCATCTCTTTGGGATAATATCCCCTTCATCCCTTATATAGGGCCATTTTTTTTTAGTATTTTTTGGAATTTCGTTTTTTTCTAAAGGATTAAACCATACTTTTGAGGCAAGAATTATTTTATCTTTATTTTCTGAAAGCCAAGCTGCCCACCAACTAAAAGTACTTGCAATTATAAAGTGTTTGCAATGTTTCATCAAATTAAGATCTTTAGATCCTTCATCAGGACCATTAATATCCACATAAACTGTCGGACTATTTATTTTAAAGTTCTTCTTAGCCCATTCAATACCATCTGAAAATACAAAAAAATAAGGATTTTTTACTTTCTTTTCTATGAGTTTAATTGAATTTTTATAATAGTCTAGGCTAAATGCTTTTCCCACTTTCTTTGCCCTTTTTGAACCTGGAGTAACATCCCCTCTTCTCAAATGAATGCAAATTGAATTAGAGCCTATTATTTTTTTCAACATAAACTCATTTTCTTTATTTAAATTATCTTTCAATGTAAATTCCTTTTTTATTGTTTCAGATATATCTTTAAAATAATTTTCGCTTGTCCAATAATCATCGAGAATAAATACCTTCATATCAAGTATTTCCTTATCAAAATAATAATTTTTTTGACGAGGATATAAACTCCTTTTTTTTAGAATCTTAGATAAAATTTTAAAAGTCTTAAAAAATATTCTTGAAGGGATAGTTGAACCAAAAAGTAAAGGTATCACTTTTGCATTGATATTAAAATACTTCAATTCATAATTTCTTTGCTTATTTAGTTTTAAATATGTAAGGTCTAATTTTAAAGGTGTTTTATTTCGTATTGACAAATGTCTCCCAATAGCATATAAAAACATCTGATTTCCAACCCCTCCTTTTAATCTTACTATTACCATTTTTAACTTTGGATTTCTTTTTAATATAATGAATCAATAAATTTAGTTTATAAAGTTTATTACGTTATAGAATCTAAACATAGTTTCTTAGTTTTTCTAAATTTAAAATTGCTAAACATGTGTGTTTATATGTATATTTCAGATTATAGGAGTATTAAAAAAACGATATTTTCATATAATTATTAAGATATGGAATTAAAGAATTAATAAAAAGGTACAATGTTTTATTAAGAAATGATCCTTATAAAAATGTGTAAAAATAAAAAATACCTAAAAAGAAACATGGAAGTAAATATCCTAAGTAAATCTACAGGAAAATTTCCAGTTATTCAAATTAAACAAGTAGTCAAATTCAAATGAAAGCATTAATACTCGCTGGAGGTTTTGGAAGTAAATTAAAAAGAGTTATTTATGATAGACCAAAATCAATGGCTCCAATTGCAGGGATACCTTTTTTAGAACATCAAATAAGATTATTGAAAGAGCAAGGAATAAATGAGATAATTTTATGTGTTTCATTCATGGCAGATAGTATTAAATCTTATTTTGGGAATGGTAAAAAGATAGGGGTTAATATAACATATTCTGAAGAAGAAATACCTTTAGGAACTGCAGGGGCAATTAAAAATGCTGAGAAATATATTTATAATACTTTCATTGTTCTAAATGGAGATTCTTATTCACAAATAGATTTAAATAATTTTTTTGAATTCCATAAAATACAAAATGGTATAGGCACTATGGCATTAAGTGAAGTTGAAGATCCAGGACCTCATGGAAGTGCGTTTTTAGAAGGAAATAAAATAATGGATTTCGTAGAAAAAAAGCCAGGATTGTCAAATCTTGCGAACAGTGGTGTATATATTTTTAATCCAGAAATTTTTAAATATATTGAAAAAGAAAAAAGTATCTCTTTAGAGGTAGATATATTTCCTAAGTTGGCAAAAGAAGGTAAGTTAATAGGTAAGGTTCACAAAGGATATTATATAGATATAGGATTGCCTGAAACTTACACCAAATTTAAACAAGATGTATTAAATACAATGATTTTAAAGGAATCTAATGAAATTAGAGACGCTATAAGACAAATAAGTAAAAATGAGATTGATTTGGTTCTCATAACTAATGATCAAAAAATATTATTAGGGGTTTTAACTGATAGAATTATAAAAAATTATATTATAAAAGGGGGAAAAGTGGAAGATAATGTAGTAAAAGCCATGATTAAAGATCCAATAACTGCTAAAATTACAGATGATGAAAATAAAATAACAAAATTATTTTTTTCAGGAACACATAGAATCCCTATTTTAGATGAAGAAGGAAAGATTATTGATGTTAGATTTTATGTTGATAGAATAAAAACAGAAAACTTTCCTGTAGTAAGGGGAAAAGCTCCATTAAGAATAAGTTTTGCTGGAGGAGGTACAGATTTGCCATACTTTTTTGAAAAATATGGAGGTGCAGTAGTAAATACAACAATTAACAAATATTCTTATGCAACAATTATGAAAAGAGCAGATAATAAAATAATAATTAATTCAGATATTGTTGGAGAAATTATTGTTGATTCTGTAAAGAATTTAGAATATAATGGAAATCTTAATATTATTAAGGCAATAATAAAAATGATTAATCCTGATTTTGGATTTGAATTATTCCTTCACAATGATATACCTCCTGGAAGAGGACTTGGATCATCAGCTTGCTTAGCTGTTTTAATTATAAGTTTATTTAATCATTTAATGAATTTAAGATATAATGATTATAAAATAGCTGAACTTGCATATAAAGTTGAAACTGAAGAATTAAAAATTAAAGGAGGATGGCAAGACCAGTATTCCACTATAACAGGAGGATTTAATTATATGGAATTTAATAAAGACAATTCCCTTGTTTACCCTTTAAGATTAAAAAAAGAAGTCAAAGATGAATTAGAAAGTCATTTGTTATTATGTTATGTTAAAAAATCACATTCTTCTGGAGAACTTCATGAAAGTCAAGAAAAATCATTTTTTGAAGATGAAGATAATAAAGTAAGAAAATTAACAAGGCTAAAAGAATTAACCTATGAAATAAGAGAAGCACTATTAACTAATAATTTAGCAACTTTTGGTAGATTACTAAATGAATCATGGAGAATAAAATGTTCTTTGAGTAAAAAAATATCTAATACTAATATAGACAGACTATATGAAATAGGAATTAAAAATGGAGCATATGGTGGAAGATTAATGGGAGCTGGAGATGGAGGTTATTTATTATTTTTTTACTCTCCAAAAAGAAGAAATGATCTTGTTAAAGCATTAACTGAAAATGGCGGAGAAATCTTAGATTTTAATTTTGATTTTGAAGGAACAAAAATATGGACTACAAATAATAAATTTTGAAAATATCCACTTCTTTTAAATCTTCAAATTTTTCTACGATAATATCTGCTTCATTTAAGTATGATTTATTTAATGTTGAACAAATCGCTACACAACATATCTTTGCGGACTTTGCAGATTGTATTCCAAGAGGTGCATTTTCAATAACAACGCAATTTTCTGGAAGAGTATCTAATTTTTCTGCAGCAATTAAATAAGGATCTGGATTTGGTTTTCCCTTTCTATAATCATTTCCTGTAACAACTAAATCAAATTTTTCCAAGAAATCATTAGGAGTTGTTGAAAAAAGTCTATCTTTAAGTGCTGCTGTAACAATTGCAATTTTTATGTTTTTTGATTTTAACTTCTCAACAAATTCTAATACTCCTGGATAAAAAGAAAAAGAATAATTTTCCTTGAAATATTTTTCTTTTTTAACAACCATTTCATTTATATCTGTAACTTGAACATTATATTTTTTAGAGATTTTTTTAACTATTTCACTTAAAGGTGCTCCTTCAAAAGGCATATAATCTTCTTTTGTAATATTCAAACCAATAGTTTCAAAAGAATATTTCCATGCTAAATAATTGTCCTCCATTGTTTTTGCTAGAACACCATCAAAATCAAATAAAACTGCTTTAAGAGGTTTTTTCATAAAAATTAAATTTGTTAATCTTTTTTAAAGTTTTTTATTTTCAATAGAGTGAGTGCATTTTCAAACTTGTATGAATCAATATCTCTTAAATTATTATAATGAAACACATCTGCGATTTCAGATAATTCTCCTGTTACTTTATTTATCACTCTTCCATCTAAAATAATTCCTAATGAAGAAGGATTTGTTTTTAAAAATTCCAATATCTTATTTTCTTCTTCAAATTTTTCTAACGAAAGATTAAAAGAGCCTAATTTTTTTTCTTTATTAAATTCTCCCACTTTAAAATCAATAATCTTAAATTCTTTTAGATTGGACATGTGTTCTTGGCCTTCATAACCTTTTTTCTCCCTTCCATAAGAATCTAAAAGTCTTAATACATCTATTTTTTTTGTAGGAGTTTCAACTTCTATCATAATTACCCCTTCCTCTGAAATTGCTTGTGTTGAATGAAAAACTTTTTTGTCTAATGTTAATCCATCTCCTTCTTTTAAGTTTACTCCTCCTTCCAATGTTGAGCATATTGCTTCTCCTGAAAGGACTAATAAAGAAGTTTTTTTATCTATATGACAATGCATTGAAGTCATGCACCCTTTTTTCAAATAAAGTACCCAAATTGAAACATCATCTGTTTTATACATTAAGTATTCATATCCCCATGGTTTGTTGACAACTACTTTAGAAAAATCAAAATCTTCTAATTCATCATCAATAGAAGTTGTAATCTGAGACAATTTTTGATTATCCAACTCAGAATTTTTAATTATTCGTATCATTTTTTGCAGAGTATACTTTGAATGATTCTTTCATCCAAGGACCAAGATGTTTGTAATGAGGAGAAGTTATTATATTATTATCCGTAACAAATGGTGCATTAATATAAGTTGCATCTGCATTATTTATATCATCTTTTATACTATAATAGCCACTGATTCTTCTTCCTTTTACAATATTAGCTGAAATTAAAAGTTGAGCTGCGTGACAAATTCCTGCTATGACTTTTCCTTTCTGATTCCAATCACTTATTATGTCAAGAATTTTTTGATTTTGTCTCATGTATTCCATTGCCTTTGCTCCTCCTGGAAGAATAAGCAAATCAAAATCATCAGGATTCACTTCTTCAACTGAAACATCGACTGGAATTTTTGTTCCTAAAATCCCTAAAGTTTCTTTACCATCTTCAGTTGCTACAGTAACTTCAAATCCTTCTTCTTGAACCCTATAATATGGATAAATAAATTCATGGTCTTGAACTTTTGGACCTGTTAAAATCAATGCTTTTTTCATTTTATTTTGTATAAATTCCATTATTTAAATTTTGTGTTATATTTAAATTTAAGAATAATTTGTTACATCTTGATTATTTTTCTAAATCAATAACCATTATAAAGACAAATCTTTAAGTATATTTATAAAAATTATTAAAATGCGTTCCATAGTTTTAACAATAATCACTAATTCTGAAAGAAATCTATTTTACTTTCAGTTAAAAGATAAAAGTTATTATATAAAAGAATTTAGGAATACTTATGCTATTTTTGGAGGAAGCGTTAATAAAGGAGAAAAAGAAATAAACGCAATAAAAAGAGAATTATTTGAAGAATTGAAAAATAATGCTGCCAAATTAATTGTAAATAAAATTGAATTTATTTTTAAATGTAAATTGATATTAAAACATGAACCTCATAAAGGAGAACTGGAAAAAGTTACTTTATTTGAAAGCATCTTACCTAAAAAAGATTTGGTAAAAATATCTATGTTGCCTATAAAGGAAGGTGAAAAAGGTGTTTTAATCAAAAGAAGTAAAATTAATAAAATTAAATTTAATGGTGTTAAAGAAATTATTGATGAATATCTTAAATTAAAAATTAATTAACTTCTTTACCAATAATTTCAGATACTCTGCTAAATATTCTTTCTGCTGAGGGTGCAAGAACATCAAATTGTGGTGCAAAACCAGAAACTCTTTCTTCTAAACCAAGAACACAAACTTTTAGTCCTGTTTTTTCATGTAAGTCATAAGCTAAAGGTTTAGCAATCCCATTTGCATAATCTCCATCAATAATTAACCCTCCATATTTTGAATGATTTAGAGAATGTTCTATTAATTCCAAATTATTCAAATCAAAAGGTCTTATCCAAGGTAAATGAACTATGTTTGCCTTAATTCCTTCTTTTTCTAATTTTTCTTTAGCTTCAATAGTATTTAATCTAGTTGCAGAAATTGGTAGGAGTGTTATTTCAGAATTTTTTTGAACAATATTTTCCATTTCATAATCTATTAAAAAACTTCTTCTATGTTCACTAACATAAATTGGATCATCGTGTTTCATAAAAAAATCCCAAGTATCTTGATATTCTTTAGATGTCATTGGTGCTGCTATTTGAATTCCTGGAGACCTATGATATAATCCATGATGACTTGCAGAAGCTACAGGACCCATTCCTCCTTCCATTGCAACAGACCTAACAAAAATTGGACAAGGAATACCCCACATTTCTTTTGATTTAGCTGCATAATTAATAATTTCTGGAGAATTATAAGTTTGAAATCCTTGATAACGTACAACATAAATAGGGCGTTTGCCTGCAAGAGCCATACCTACTGCAAAAGAACCATTAGCAACATCTGCTGTTGGAATTTCGATTAATCCTTCTTCTTCAGTCATTTCAGGAACTGTTCCTGCAACATAACCTACAGCAGTTAAACATTGCCCCATTAAAAGCCCATTATTTTTTTCTAAATGTTCTCTTGAAATTCTACGTATTGTTTCTGCAACATTTTCCGCCATTTTAATTTATCTTACTTTCCCAAAGAGCATTCATTCTTTCTTCTGAATTAGATTTAATTTTCATTATTTTTTGAGCAAGACCTTTTTCTATTAATCTCTCTTCAACTAATTCAAATCTTTTCCACCAAGACCAATCTTTAGGAGGATTGTCTCTTTCAGCACCTGCATGCCAAACATCTCTTGAAGTATGAATATTCATAAATGCAGGTAAATTTTCTTGTAATTTTTTAGCATAATACATTATTGTCCAAGGATCATCAGTAATATCTATTGATTTTAAACCATATGCTTCAGCTAAATCACTCATTTTCCAATTTCTTCTTACCTTTACTTCTGTTAAAATAGATAAATTATTATCTTCGCAGACATATAAAATTGGGAGTTTTTTAGTTGCAGCCCATCCTAATGAAGAACCAACATAATCTTCTTCAGCTGCAGAGTCCCCCATAACTGCTAAAACATTACTTCTTTGGGTTTTTCCAAAATTTTCTGCAAAGGCATATCCTGTCGCTATAGGAATATTACTTCCCATTAATCCATCATGACCCATCATTTTTATTTCAGGTGAGTGAATTGAGGCAGATCCACCCATTCCTTGAGCACAGCCTGTTTCTTTATGTAACATTTCATCTACAAGATCTTTTTCATTTCCACCATGAGCTAAATAATATCCATGTGCCCTGTGCTGTCCAAAAATTGCAGGTTTCTTATAAACCATAGAAAGAGCTGCAGGAATTGCCTCTTGCCCTATTGAAAGATAAAAAGGCATTTTTATCAATCCTTCATTAAAAGCTTTTTTAACATTTTCTTCGAAATGTCTTATATCACACATTTTCTCAAACATTTTCAGTGTTTGATCTTCTGAGAATTCATCGTATGCTTCTCTAATAATTCCTAAATGTTTAGATCTCATTTTTTAGTAAAATAAATGTCACAATTTTATTTTTTAAAGATATGTATTAATCAAAATATATCTCTTTTCTTAAAAAAATATTTTTAATTTTTAATGTTAAATTTTTTCTAGTTTTCTATTCCTTTTTCTTTAAGTCTCCTTTGTAATTCTAAATAATTTCTTATAATAGCTTCTTTACTTAATCCTGCTCCTAGTTCGTACTCAAAAGTCATTGTTGGTTTTTTATCCCCTTCATATCTTCCATGCATATGCATTGTATTATTCCAATCAGTTTCAAAACCTTTTATCCCAAATTGTTCTGGGTTAAAATAAATATTTGTGCCTGGTCTAACTGTAAATAAAGAAAGATGTACAACCTCTGGATTAGTCTCCTCAATAAAATCCCATGTTTGTTCAACAATATCTTTTGGTTCTTCAGGTAAACCCATTATAAAATATAATCTTGTCTCTATATTATTTTCATGAAGAAGATCTATTGTTCTTCTTGATTGTTCAATTTTTATACCTTTATTGATTTTGTCAAGTGATTCCTGAGAAATACTTTCTACACCCAAACCCATAGATACACATCCAGATTCACCAATAAGTTTAGCAAGTTCAGGAGTAATACCATCTACCCTACACTGTCCTCTCCAAATAATTCCTGTAGATGCTATAGCTTCAAGATGAGAAATCGCCTTTTTTTTGCTCAAAGGAATTCCTATCTCATCAATTAAATTTATGGCTTGAATACCATAGTCCTCTTTTAAATATTCTATTTCTTTTTTAACTAATTCAGGATCTCTGTATTTAATTCCTGGATTAAATCCTTTTATTTGAGGCATTTCACAAAAAGCACAAGAATATGGACAACCTCTACTCAAAATAACAGTTGTACTTAATAAATCCTCAAACCCATCTCTTTTTTTCAATTTAACAAGACCTTTCCTAGCTACAGAAGATTCTGGTAAATACTTACGGCTTGGGAAAGGATATGAATTAATATCTATTTTCCCTTCTTGTTTGTAAATTTTTTCTAATTTTAAATTTTGTAAATCAACTATTGCTCTTTTAATGACTTCTTCTCCATTACCAATAACAAGAGAATCAAATATTTCTAAAGATTCTTCTTGAAAGGTAGTTGCATGAGGGCCTCCTGCAATATGTTTTGCTTTTGGATAACGTTCTCTTAAACCTCTTACAATCTCTTGTTGTTCTTCATAATCAAGAGTATAAACAGAATGAAGATATACATCACATTCAGGAATATGATACTGTGCAAATTCTCTTTTTATTCCTCTAAGATCTATTAAAGAAAGATTTATATCATTATTAAAATAATCATCTAATACTGTCAAAATTTGAAAATGAGTGTGAGGATCACCTTTAAAGGGATCATGTAAATATTCACTACTTGGAAATATAAATCCAATATCCATTTTATTATTTATTAGTGTTTTCACCATACCATTTTATTGTTTTTATTATACCTTCATCAAGTGATGTTTTAGGAGACCATCCAAATATTTCTTTTGCTTTAGAACTATCAAGTGCAATTTTATTATTTTTACTGGGTTTATTTGAATCAAATTTTATATTAAGATCTTTTCCAGAAATCTTAACCATTTTTGAAATAAGATCTCTTACAGGAATTGAACTTCCATAACCAACATTCACTAAAGTGAATGGATCTACAGGATGATTAATAACCATACTAACAAATCTAGATAAATCATCAACATAAATTAAATCTCTTTCCTCTTTTCCTTCACCCCATACATTAATAGTATCTCCATCTTTTGCTCTTACAATTCTTCCAATGTTAGCTCCAAACATATGAGATTTTTGTTCATCAAAATGATCATAAGGACCATAGGTATTTGAATGTCTCATAACAGTAAATTTTGTTCTTCCTTCTCTTGAATATCCTTCTGCAAAACCTTCAAGAGATAATTTTACTTGTGCAAAAATAAGATCTCTTCCATCAATTTGTGTTTCAGAATTAAAATTTTCTTCACTTTGTGGTTTATCACAAGAAGGATACATTATGCTACAACTAGGAAGAATTGCTTGAGGAACTTCACAATTATATAATGCACTAAATAAATTAGTATTAATAACCATATTATCTGTTAAAAAAATATTCATTCTTTCTTGAGCATCACCCATTCCTCCAGTTACAGAAGCAAAATTCACCAAAGTATCCATACCTTCAAGAATTTTTTCTGTTTGTTCTTTATCTCGTAGATCTACATGTATATACTCAACATCACTATCTTTTGGAGGAGTAGAATTAAAATAAGTACCATAAACTTGGACATCATTTCTCTTAACTAAATGCTCTGCAGTATTTCTTCCAATAAATCCTGTTGCTCCACAAACTAAAACTTTTTTCTTATCCATATTCAATATCTCTTTTTGGTTTAAATTCTTCTGGCCTACCATCTAATGTTAACATCCCAGAAAATCCTTCAGCATGTTTTTTATAAATTCTTTCTGCTACATCTCTAGGTTCAAATCCAAAAGTATATTCTGGTTTTGTTTTTATTTTTGATGGATAAACACTTATAACATCTATCCCATATTTATCTGCTTCAAGTCTTAAAGATCCAGTAAATCCTCTTAGACCCCATCTTGCTGCACAACCAATACCCTTTAACTCCTTACACTCTAAACCTATAATTGAATTAATATTGATTATTGTTCCACCATCTTTTTCTTGTAATAAAGGGTAAATTCTTCTCATTAATTCAATTGGAGAAATTAAATTAGTAGTTATTGTTTCTATAACTTCTTCATAGGTAAGTTCTTCAAAAAGAGTTCCACCTGTTGGTGAACCAGCATTGTTAATTAATATTGAAATATTATTTCTTTTTGCTTCTTCTTCTAATTTATTTATTGTTTCAATTTCTCTAATATCTCCTACAACATAAGAAGTATTTACTCTTGTTGGTGATATTTCTTCAAGAACTCTTTTTAATTTAGATTCATCTCTACCATTTAAAACTAAATCATGACCATTTTCAGCAAAGACCAAAGCTAAGTTTCTTCCAAGACCTCTTCCAGAGCCTGTTATTAAAACTGATTCTTTAGTCATATATTTTAGGCATTAAGTCTGTATTTAAATTTAATTATTGTTTTGTCATATTACAGAATAAACATAATCTCCTTTTTTATGGCCCCACCATACAACTTCTCTGCACCAATCATCAAGTGAATCCCATGTCTCACCAGTTTTATCAATAGTATGTTTATAGCCTCCATTTCTTAATTCTTGTTTTTCATTAACCAAGCCAAATCTATAAACATCCCAAATATTATGTTTTGTTTCAACAACCACATCTTCAGTCTGAAAAGGACGTTTCATTAGTTGATTATTAAGTGATATTGCTTCATATAAAACAGATTTATAATGTCTTATACCTTTTCTTTCTAAAAGACAACTCATAACTTGTTCTGCTTCTTCATAAAATGCTCCAATTTTTCCTTCATCCATTAATTTTATCAAAGCATATTCATTTGGAGGCCACCATACTTTTAACCTTTCTGGAGAAAAAATATACTCATATCCTCCTTCTTGCATTTGTCTTGCATGTGCAGAAAAAATTGAATTAATCTCAGAAATAATTGGTCTTTCATCAGAATCTTGTTCGATAAATTCATCAAATATTTCTTCATAACCTATTCTCCATTGAGTATTTAAAATTACATTGGGAACTTGTAAAAGTTTGCCAAAGTGTAAAAACTGAGACATATAGGAAAAACTTCTAGCTTTTCTCCAATCTTCTCTTGGCATCGTACTTGTAGCTACAACTAACTTTTGTTTTTCATGTATACCATCAACCCATTCTTCTAATTGTCCATGAATATTCACTATTGGTGCTTCCACAATTTCAAGACCATATCTATCAACTTCTTCTATCATAGGAGCATTTGGCAAAACAGAAAGATTATTCATTTGTATTCCATGATGTTGACCTAATTCAATTAACTTAGATATTCCTCTTGCATAAGAAGCATAAGTTTCTTCAGGTAATCCTAAAATTAGATCTGAAAAAGTTTCTATTCCTTCAGAGGTAAATCTTCTTTGAAGTTCATGAAATGTATCTAGTTTAATATTTCCCCTCTTTACAGCTGCAAGAGTTGGTTTGTGAAGTGATTGAAATGCTAAAAGTACTCCTTTGTCTAAGCCACCTCTATTTAAAATTGTCTGGACAGTGTATGAAGCTTCTGTAGAATTTTTAGTATTTTGTACTGAAAACCTATGAGGAAATCCTGTTCTATATTTATTTTTTGCAAAACGTTCTGCAATTCTAAGGTCTCTGTGGCCAAATTTTTCACCAACATACATACCAAAATTAGCATCAGTACAATAAACAAATTTAATTTCATTGTCACTAAACCAATCTATTTCTGGAAATATCCTTTCTTCAAGATCATAATCTTTTTTCATTACATCTTTTGTCACAGATCCCCAATCACAAAAACTACATTTAAACGGACAACCTCTATTTGTTTCAAATAATCCAATCCAATTATTATCGGGATTTTCTTCCATTAGAGGATCAAAAAATCCTGTTAAATAAGGAGAAGGTATATCATTTAAATCCACAACTCTTGATAATGTTTTAGTTTGGGAAAATTTTCCATCGGAATCTAAATATGCAATGGAAGGTACGTTCTGCCAATTATGTGTAGGATAATTTTCTAGAACATTAGTGAAAGGGACTTCTCCTTCTCCTATTGAAGCTATATCAACAAAAGGGTTTTGTCTTAAGAAAGATTCAAGTCCTTTTTCTCTTGTATCTGGAATATGACATCCCCCAAATAAAATTGTTGTATCAGGATTTTTTTCTTTTAGTCTTCTTGCAATTGCCAATGAAATTTCAGAATTCCATACATATGTTGAAAATGCAATTAAATCTGTTCCAGATAATCTCTCTTCTGCTTCATCTACAGAAATTCTCTTATGAATAGGCATCAAAAATTCAAAATCATCAAAATTCCTTGCATGTTTTTGTGCATATGAATGCAAAAAACCTACTGACAAAGGAAGATAACTTTGCCCATCAAAACTATTATTAATTTGAACTAATCCTACTTTTGATTTTTCTCTAATCGTCATTTTATTAATAATTTATTTTGTTTTTATTTTATGATTTATTTTCAACATACCAATCCATAGTTTTCTTAATCCCTTCTTCTAAGGTAACTAAAGGTCTCCAACTCAATAAATCCTTTGCTCTAGAACTATCCATTAATCTCTTGCTATCTCCAGATGGTTTGGAAGTGTCCCAAACAATCTTTGGTTTATAATCTAAATTATTTATTATTAAATCGACAATTTCTTTAATTGAACATCCAACACCGCTTCCAAGATTAACTGGTTGAGTAATTCCTTTTTCCATTGTAAGTAGCATTCCTCTTGCAATATCTTTAGAATATACAAAATCTCTAATTGGAGAACCATCTCCCCAAGCAATAAATGGATCTTCTCCATCTAATGCTCTTTTTATTAGAGAAGGGATTACTGTTGAGTTATCTGGATTAAAGTTATCAAAAGGACCATAGGTGTTTGCAGGTCTTACAATTGATGTACCGTTCCAATCAAATTCTTTTCTAGCAGCTTCAATATGTGCTTCTCCAATTCTTTTTGTATGTCCTGCAAACCAATCATTCACAGAAGGCTGAGTTTCCCAAACATCATCTTCATGAGAAAGCTCTGAAGGTTTGTAAACTCCTACAGTACTAGAAAATAAATATCTTTCAGCTCCACTTTTTATTGCAGCCTCCAATAAATTTGTATTAAACATAAGCATAGGAGTCATTATGCTATAAGGTCTCTCTTGCATAACTTTTGGGGAACCTTTTTTACACAATAAATTAAAAACATAATCTATATCCTCACATACATCCATACAATTTTCATAGTTCGTTAAATCAACTTTATGAAATTCTGATTCTTTATTTGCTTTAGATTTGTTATCTAAAGAAGCTACTCTAACTTCCGAACCTTTTTCAATTAACATATCAACTAATTGTTTTCCTATCAGCCCTGTTCCTCCAGCAACCAATACTTTTTTACCTTTATAGAAACTCATCTTCATAAAACACCTTAAAAAAAAATTATTTATAAGCTTATATGTTCAACTATATAGTTATAAAATTATTGGAAATTATCCCTCAATATTCCTAATAATTTATATATTAATCAAACAGAATAAAATATTTAAATAAATATTCCATCAAAAAATGATGAAAAAAGCATTGATTACGGGTATTACTGGACAAGATGGGAGTTATCTTGCAGAATTTTTGCTTGACAAAGGATATGAAGTTCATGGAATTATAAGAAGGTCAAGTTCTTTTAATACTGGTAGGATTGATCATCTCTATCATGATCACCGTGAAGCTGGAGATCCTCTATTCCTACATTATGGGGATTTAAGTGATTCAACTAATATAATAAGACTCATTCAAAAAATTCAGCCAGATGAAATTTATAATTTAGCTGCTCAAAGTCATGTTCAAGTATCATTTGAAACTCCTTCATTTACAGCAAATACAGATGCTCTGGGAATTTTAAAAATATTAGAGGCTATTAGACTATTAGGAATGAAGAAAAAAGTCAGAATTTATCATGCATCTACTAGCGAATTATATGGAAAAGTGCAAGAAACTCCTCAAACAGAAAAAACCTCTTTTTATCCTAGAAGCCCTTATGGTGTTGCAAAATTATATGCTTTTTGGATTATAAAAAATTATAGAGAAGCTTATGGTATGTTTGCTTGTAATGGAATCTTATTCAATCATGAATCTCCTCGGAGAGGAGGAACTTTTGTTACTAAAAAAATAACTACTGCTCTTGTTAAAATCAAACTTGGACTTCAAAAACATTTATATTTGGGAAATTTAGAAGCAAAAAGAGATTGGGGATATGCCAAAGATTTTGTTGAGACTATGTGGTTAATGTTACAGCAAGACAAACCAGATGATTATGTTATTGCAACAGGAGAAACTCATTCTGTTAGAGAATTTGTTGAAGAAAGTTGTAAACAGCTAGGAATAAATCTTGAATGGAGAGGGAAAAGTATCGAAGAAATTGGAATTGATAAAGATTCTGGAGAAACAATTATCTTTATAGATCCTGTTTATTTTAGACCCACTGAAGTAGATCTTTTACTTGGGGATGCCTCAAAAGCAAAAGAAATTTTAAAATGGGAAGCCAAAACTAAATTTAAAGATCTTGTAAAAATGATGGTTGAAGAAGATTTAAAAACTTTTAAAAATAACCCTAATCATAAACATTAGGAGTAATATAAATGGAAGTAGAATTATTAAAACCAGATTGTAACCTAGATACTGTTAAAGATGGAAGAGGAGGAATATTTACTTGGATTCCAGATGAACCTATTGTTGAATGGAATTTAAATATAATCAAAGAAGGAAGAGTTAGAGGACATCACTATCATCCAGAATTTGTAGAATATTTTCTTGTTGTTGAGGGATCAGGGGTTCATATTTCTATAGATAGTGAAGGAAATGAAAAATTCTTTCATCTTTCCGTAGGACAATGTTTGAAAATCCCAAAAAATATCCCTCATGTTTTTCATGCAATTAAAGACACAACTGCAATAGCACTCTTAACCAAAAAATGGGATAAATCTAGTCCCCCAATTATTCATGTTAATGTTGATGAAAAGAAAGATAAAAAATGAGGATAGCTTTAATTGGATATGATGGTTTTGTTGGACGAGCTTTATACAAAAAAATTCTAAATAACAAATTTGATGTAATTGGGGTTAATAGGAGTAATTATGATGGATTCAAAGAATATGTGTTCGATATAATAATAAATGCTGCTATGCCTTCAAAAAGATTTTGGGCATTGAATAATCCTTTTGATGATTTTGATGCTACTGTTAGACTTACGGCAGATTTAATTTACAATTGGAAATATAAAAAATTTGTCCAAATTAGTACAGTATCCGCCAGATGCCAATTAGATCACCCCTATGGAATAAACAAAGCCTGCGCAGAAAATCTTGTTTTAAATAAATCTAAGAAAAATCTAATCATAAGACTCGGAGCTTTATTTGGAAAGGGTTTGGACAAAGGAGTTATTTTTGATATGAAAAAAGGTAATAAAATTTTTGTTTCAAGGGATTCTAGATATAATTATATTTCAACAGATAAAGCTGCAGAAATAATTATCCAAAAATTAGATGAATCTGGGATTTTGGAAATAGGTGCAAAAGACCAAATATCTTTAAAAGAGATTGCTAATTATTTTAAGTGGAATATTGACTTTGGAAATAAGTTTGAATCCCAACATACTGAAAATCCGGATGAAAATTATCCTAAAGCTAGAAAGGTTTTAAAATTTATGAAAGATCAAAATGAATAGAAATCATTTAGAAGACACTTTAATTGTAACTGGTGCAGGAGGATTTTTAGGGAAAGCATTCATGAATCTATTAGATAAAAGTAAATTCAAAGAAGTTAAAACTCTACGTTCTAAAGACTATGATTTAAGAGATCCTAAACAAGCCTACAATGCAATCAAAGGAGCAAACCTAGTTGTGCATATTGCAGGAGTTACTGGTGGAATTGATTGGATTAAAAAACATCCAGGAAATTCATTTTATGATAATATAATGATGAATACAAATGTTTTGCATTCTGCAATGCAACATAAAGTTAAAAGAGTTGTTGCTATTGGAAGTGTTTGTAGTTATCCAAAGATTACTGAAATACCATTTAAAGAGGAAAATTTGTGGGAAGGTCATCCTGAGGAGATAAATGCTCCTTATGGATTTGCCAAGAGAATGGCAGTAGTTCAGAGCGAAGCTTATTACAAACAATATGGACTTCGATCCCAGGTTTTATTATTAACTAATATGTATGGTCCTCAAGATACTTTTGATCTTAATAGATCTCATGTTGTTCCTGCCTTAATTGTTAGATTTAATGAAGCGATTGAAAAAGGCCTTTCTAAAGTTACTCTATGGGGGGATGGAACTCCTACTAGGGATTTTTTTTATGTTAAAGATGCTGCTCAAGCTATCTTAGATTCTTTAAATTCTAAAAGTTTAATTCCAATTAACATTGGTAGTGGTAAAGAAACCTCAATTAAAGAGTTAGCTGAAACTATTAAGAAACTAACTGGAGGGAACTTTGATATTGAATGGGATACAAGTAAACCTAATGGTCAACCTAGAAGAATTTTAGATATTACTAAAGCTAAAACAGAAATTGGATTTAATCCAAGATACACTTTAGAGGAAGGTTTGAGAGAAACAATTAGATGGTATATTGAAAACAAAAAAGAAGCTGATAAGAGAATTTAATACTATTCTATAAAAAATTATCCCTCAATCTTCCTTACAATATCTGTGAA
>CEPZ01209636.1_pt1 | contig 20766 bp, 33 predicted proteins | sample 530461 | NCBI WGS metagenome assembly CEPZ01 (sample SAMEA2620106, study PRJEB7988) | marine metagenome | isolation source: saline water (ENVO:00002010), including
CTCTGGTCTTTAGCTATCCATGGAGGATATTCATCTCTTGATGAGTCCGACCCTGATTTATATGACTCAAGAGGAAGAAGACTTCTGTCTTCTCAAATGAGTCCCTCTTGGCTTGAAGGGCTAGGAGTAGAAACATTTTCTATGAACTTTAGGAATGTCTCCGTAAATATGCCAAAATACTGGGATAAAACTCTTTTAGAGAAATTAAAAAATATTCTCTTAAAAGTCTCTAGTGAATACGCCTTGGATCAAAGGCTATCTTTAATTTATGTACCCCAAATGACTAGTAATGGTATTGAAGGTCACTTTAATGGAGTCCCTGTTTCTACATTATTAAATTCAGGGAATTTTTCTTCAGAATCAGAATTTGAAAATTCATGGGTTAATTCTGTCGAAGAAATTTCCGAATATATGGTTAATATTTTTCCAGAAAAAGCTATAGCTATAGAACTACATAACTTACTGAATAGAGAAAACTACCCTTTGTTAATGATAGATAAATCTCTAGATCCAAAATTTAAAAACCAATTGGGTATAGCTATTTGGTGGTTATCAGGTAAAGATGATTATCAATCAGAAATTTTAAATAAATTAAAAGATTATAAAGGAGATATATACGCTCAATTAATAGGTAACTCTTCTCAGCCAGATAGATTTAAAGATGGAGAGATCGCTTCTGCGATTTATCAGGCAGAAGAATTATGTGTTAGATATATTGAACCTTGGAATTATGAATTCGAAAATAACACCATTAATAATGAATTAGAATATTTTAATATTTTTTCTAAAAATTTTAAATAAATTACTTAACCAAATGGATTTCAAAAGAAATAGTTCTTCTTCTTTTATTTTCTTTTAAGATAATATCTCCACCTAAGTTCTTTATTATTTTTTTAGATACTGTCAATCCTAATCCATTTCCATTATGTATTTCTTTTTTTGTAACAAAAGGCTCGAAAATCTTCGCTTTATTTATCTCAAGAGTACCAGAATTACTGATTATCAACTTAATTCCGTTTTGTTTGTTTTGAGTACAAATACTTACATACTTCAATTCCTCAGAATTCCTATCATAGTATTCGAATATGTTTGTTATCATATTTAGAATAGCTTCTTTAAACAATTCCGGGTCAAGAATTAATTCTACATTATCTATTTTAACGTCTATACTTATTTTTCTTAGCTTGAATTCAGAATCAAGAAGGTTAAATAAATCTTGAAAAAATTCTTGAATATTTATTTTTTTAACCCTTACATCATTTTCATCATTAATTCTGTTTATTTTTTTAACTTCCTTGTTAAGTCTTTTAATTTTAGATTTTAATCCTTTAAGGTCTAAATGCTCTATAATTTCTTTCTTTTCAATTTCTGTAGATATATCCTGTAAAGAGTTGTTAAGCCGATGAGAAAGAGCTTCTGAATAAATTTTAAATGCCTTATTTCTGGATTGCTGCTCAATAGAAGAGTTTTGGTCTTCTAGAATGTTAATATATTTAAAAAGATAATATTTTATTATTACAAATATAACAAGAAACGTTGTTAAATACATTAGATGCAAGCCAGAGAATAGAAAAAATGAAACTCCGATAATGATAAAACCGAAGATGTATGACAATTTAACAGTAGGTAATGTTAGAATTACAAGCATAGTACTAAGTATCGATCCCGAGAAGAAAATACTCTCTCCATTTTGATAATAAAGGCTAAACTGTTGAACAAGCCCTCCAACGCATAATAAAATTAAAGGAATACTTATATATGACTTAAATCTTTCCTCTTTATTTCCCATGAAATATAAGACTAAGCAGGCAATAGAAATCCCTGCTCTAATATAAAAATTATCAGTGAAGTTTTCAATAGGAGGATTGTAATAGTAATAAATCCCCCAAGCAGGCTGATTAATCCCAATAAAAAGGAACAAGCTACGATATAGATTAATTAAATGACTAGAAATCTTAAACATATGTAATATAATTATATACTTTTTTTATGATAAAAAAAGTTTTAAAATAAAATATTTGCTTTTTAAAATGTCATATAGGAAAGTCAATGATTTCAATTGTTTACAGTGTATCCTAAAGAAATCTCTAAAATTAAGTACGGGAGGAGGTCATTAATCCAGACAATAAACTTTTACCTTTAGAGCTTTTGTTCCCCTTGAGAAGTAATTCAATTAGCTCTTCTGAAGTCATACCCTTTTTGTAGTTCTTATTTAATATGGCCATAAATTCTTTATGTTTAGGGTGTTCAAAAACTTCATCTTTTTCATGTAAGCCGAATAGGCCTTTATAAAATTTATATAAGTCTTTCTTTACATCAAAGGGAATAATTTCCCTTTCCTTTAGTATTTTGTCTAGTTCTTTTCTGGTTTCTTTTAGCTTTGGGTCATTTTTATCGTAAAATCCTACTTTTATTTTGTAGCTATTCTTTTTTCCAATAATATCTGCATAAAAACCATCACTTCTAAGATCTTCTGCCAATTTTACAACTGCTTCTTGCCAGGCGTAAGCTTCCCAGTGCTCATCTTTATATTTTTCAGTTTCCCATTCATGGTGTGCATTATGGGCATGACTTTTTTCTAGCCATTTTAGGAATTCTAACTTTAGTTTTCCGTAGATTATATGAGTTTTAGCTTTAGCTCTTTCGATATCGAACAGGCTTTCTAGCTCTTGATATTCATAGGCTTTTTGTTTTAATGTTTTTCTATTACTTTTACTCATTTTTTACCTCTTAGATACCTTTCTTGAACATGTTACATAATAGTTTACATCTTCAAGAGTATCTTCTCTTATCATACCATCTTGACCTGTTTTGTTTTTATAAGAAAAAGTCCGTATATGGAGTTCATTCCCATAATACCGCAATTCAGAAAGGACATTGTTTGCTCTAGTGTAAGATAGGCATACGTATTCTTTATCACTATTCAAACTGATTACGTCATAACCTTTCTCAATTCGAGAAAAGGAGTAAATATAATTTGATGGGTCCTCTAATCTTAAAGTGTTAAAATCCTTAAAAACATCAAATCGAAAATTCTCAAAATAATGTTCATTCTGAGAATAAACATTTAAACTAAATAAGAAAAAAAATACAAAGAAAGCAATATCTTTTTCTATTTTTATATATTTCATTTAATCTCCTAATATAATAATATCTTTATTTTTAATTTAATCAAGATTAATAATTTACACTTTTCTAATTTTAATTACACTGGTAGGCAGAGGAAAACATACAGTCCCCACAAGCATTAAAGTTAGACAGGGTTTGAACGCAGACGAGAAGATTATTCTCAAACTTAAGCCAGTATCTCCCATAATTATAGGATACTTTTCCATAACACTTAGTTTTTGACCTGGGAGTTCCGATTATCTTTAAGGCTTCTGCTGCAGTCATTCCACATATAGCCATTTGAGGAATTTTTTGACTATTATGCTGTATCGTACTTTTTATTTTCTCTAATTCATTATTTTTTATTTCTTTTTCTCTTGCATATTCTTTATAGCTTTGTATTTCTTTTTCTTTTAGTATGAGATCTTTTTCTTGATTTTCCTTTTGTATATTTAGAAGTTCTTCCCTATCAGCCCACATTAGGCGGTATACTGTGTATCCTGATTCTGTTTCCTCTTCATAATTCATTTGAGTATGAAATGTAAAATTATTTAGATTACTTATTTGTAAGAAATTTGATATTTCTGATTTAGCGTTGTTTAATGCTTTTTTTCTTCCCTCTTCTAGGCTAGAATTATTAGTAGATACCCCGACAAAATATACTCTATCTCCTTCTTGATATGTAGTTTTTTCTGTCCAGAAGGGTTTAGCTAGGGCTTGAATAGATATTAGCGTAAATAAAATAATTTTCGTCATATTAATTTTATATACTTTATTTTGTAAAATGAAAAATAAATTTTTATAGTTTTATTTTATATTTATTATAGTATATAATTGTTTAAGGGGATTAAAATGTTTCATTTCAATTTTTTCAAAAAACTAAGTAAAAAATCTGTAAAACCTTTGGAATATCTTACAAAAAACGAGGTCCGAAAGCTAATTCAAAATGGCTATAATCCACTAGTAACAACAAGAGGCCCTCTTAATCATGTAAATATTAAAGCAGTTGCAATATTAAATAAAGAAGATCTCGAATATTTGGATAGCTTGGGTAAATAACTATGTATTTAAATATTTTAATAACCCTTCGATTTATAATTTTTTAAGTAGTTTAAAGGAGAAATCATGATATTTCCTGACGTAACATTAGAAGAATGGCTAAAAAGATATCCGGAATTAGAAGTAATTGAAGGAACTTGTCGTTTTTGTGGAAATAAACGTAGAACAACTAAACCCTTCATAACTAAGGACTATGCGGAGTTAAGATCAAAAAGATGCAGTTGCGGTAAAGATCATCATATATCTTCCACTTCGATTCCCATTTCTAAATCTGAAATTGAATTTTGGAATTGTTCTGATTTAAGTGGGGTTTAAGAACTGAAAGAGTATTTAAAGATCTATCTCTAGACAGTAATTTCACGATACATTCCTTCATATTTATATGTAATGATTATTCTAAAATTTGAGTAAATCGCTTATTCTTCTATTTATTTAGGGTAAATCAAATTCTTAGGAGGAATAAAATGAAAAAATATTACGTTATTTTTAGTGAATTGTATCCCGAGGGGCTGCTACTTACATATAAAGAATTACTTAAACTATATAAAGAAGACCCCAACCTGTATGTTTACGATGTTTCCAATGATGTCAACGAAGATATTATAGAAAAATTAGAAGGTGATCTAGAGGATGAGATATAAGGAGAAATTATGAAAATTACAAGTTCAGGACTTAATGTTCAAGAATTAATGAATAAAGAAGAAAATTTTAATAGACAATTAGATATTTTATCTGAGAGAATGGATTTAAATCACTCTATATCTAAGCCCAAAGTAGGAGACTTTGTCTTAACTTCTGAAGGAGAATATCTTAGAATTACAGTTATGCATGGAGAAAACTTTCAAGCAAATAACGAGGGAGGAAGCTATCACTTATTTGAAGATGGTTATTTATCTATGAGTGGGGCTTGCGGAAACTCATATCAAGGAGAAAGATTATCTGATAACCCTAGTGGATATAGAGAAGGTTCTTGTTGGTTTTTTTATGATGGAAATAGAGGCGCTCATAGAGGAGTTGAATGTAGAGCTGATTTTAGAGTATGGGATTTAAGTTAGTTATATATTAAATAATTTGATCTACCAAAAGCAGTCATATTTGGCTGCTTTTTTCTTTAGGTTAGTATGTCTACAGGACTATGTCCAATTTTCTTAGAAAAAGGAATTAGATCAACAGGGTTAGAGAATTTGTTTTTCTTGAATACTTTAGGAGGTATTCGGTTTATAAGGAACTTTAGAATTGCTGGGGTTTTATAGGTTTTATTTAGCTTTGGAAAATGCGGAATTGGTCTGATTCCAGTACTTTTAAAGCTTCCATAGTATTTAAAAAATAGATCTCCGTTTACATTTTCTTGTATGTATCCTATCTCGATATCTTTAAATACAATTTTATATATTTTACTATTCATTTTAGCTTTGCGATTTGCTTTATCCAAAAATTTTAGAATACTCAATTAATGATGTTCTTTTTTCTTTATCTTTTATAGTTTTTAGTATTAATTTAAGATCTATTTCTTTTCCCAAACCTTCCTTGGAAGAATCTTTCCATAGATTACCAATTTCTTTTGTTTCCTCAGTCAGCTCTATCGAGTTAATATCTTTATATTTAAGAGAAATACTTTTTAATATTTCTTCTTGTCTATCTGTAAAGTATTCTTCATCTAAACTGAATAAAGCCTTTAGCCTGTAAGCCTCTGAAGAATTATCTAACTCTATAGTTTCGATGTTAAAACTACCAAAAAGAGGAAGGGAATACTCTCCGGAATGTTTAATTATATTTTCTCTTAGTTCTTTCGCTACGGGGCCTCTTTTCCAGGCGTAATATTTTAAATTTGTAGCTGGATATCCTGTCTGTTTTACGTGCTCTAGATCAAATAGATATAATAATTTTAATAACTTAGGCATGTAGCAATTATTAGTGTTTTTTATTAAAAATGCAATAAAATGTTTTAATTCCATATCCATTAAATATACAGCCTTTTTAAATTCTCCATCCTCTGTTTCTTGGTGTGTAGGCTTCATGACAAATTTAAGCAGATTTACTTTACCCCTATTAAACTTTTCAGCTAATACAGGGTCTCTTTCGAGTAGTTCTGATATTAGTTTATTTTGATTTTTTGAGTAATTATCTTCTATATGTTCTATAAAGGAATTAATCTCTGAGTAAAACTGATTATCTCTTATTAATTTTTCTGCTAATCTGGATTCTTCTTTTGTCAAAAATTCTTCCCATATAATCCCCCAATTTTCAAATATTGAATAGATCATTTATTGTTAAGATTAAAGACTTTTTATTTTCTATCCTGCTTTTAAATTATTATCGTATTCATATAAAGCTTGATGAAACCAGTTTTTATCTCCTAGAATATAAAAAGCTAGGGACCTTAGTGTTATAGATTTAGCTTCGAGCGAAGATAAATCATTTCTTGATCTTAATTTACATCTTAAATTCCCATCATTTCTAGCTTTAAGAAATAAATTATTTAATTCTTCCGTGTTATTTATTTTTAGTTTTTTTATTAAATGCTCTTTTAATTTGTTCATTACTAATATTGAATTTTCTTTTGAAGGATTAATTATATTATTGTAAGCCTTAAAATTATCCGTGCAATTTATATTAAGTAAGCTCTCTTTTTTTTCTTTAAAAATCTCTATTCCTTTAAAATTTGATATGTTATATTTGTCCCTAAGCAACTCTTTAATGTTTTCTTGGTTTTGACCTTTACTATAAACAATTAAAGAATATTTGTATAATTCATTAAAATCAATTTTTATATTATTATAATAAGCAATTTGCTTTATCGTTTTCATTAATAGGGGAGAGTATATCGTAATTTCACTAAGCTGCTCCGCTAGCGAGAAAAATAAAGAATCTGATAGTTCTTTTTCTTTAGATATTACCTCTTTAAAATGCTTAGATTTTCTAATTTCTCGTAGATGTTTCACATAATTATTATATCTTTTTTCTATAAAAATTACAACTATCTATTTATTTTTTATGTTATTTCATGAAATTTTACAAAAATATCCTAAATTACGCTCTTCTTTAAAAAAGAAATCTATTGATATTATTGGTGATTACACATTAGATTCCGTTAAGTTATTAATTAAAGATGTAAATTATTTAAATAATGATCTAAATATTATGATCCCTCCGGATTATCTTCAAGGCTTTAATTTACTTATTGATGAACTAGATATTATTAACGATGAAATAAAAAGCTTCGATGAAAGTCATAATAGAATTTTTGCAGATACATTTAATTGGTGTAAAAATAATAAGTTCAAAGTACTAAGGTCCTCAGTTTTAAACGGTACTAATTTTGAAAACAAAAGAAGAGAGTTTTGCCGATTATATAATGATAATGAAAAATTCGTCAAACTAGGAAAAGAGAAGAAATTTCAAGAAGTTTTGATTGAAAAATGTAATTTTTGGAGTGAAGAATCTAAAAATCATATAAATACTTGATTTTATATATTTATTATAGTATATTATTCAAATATAGGAGATTTTATGAGTAAAGTTATTGACAGAAAAATTACATTAGAATTTGACCTAGAAGAGCTAGCAAAAGACTTTGGGTATAATTTAGAAGTGGATGAATATGAGGATGTATATCACAATGGATATTCAAAAAAGGATCTAAGTAATTTCGATCTAGATCTTCCGGAGAAGTATCAGGATCTTGAAAAAATATTTCCTGATCCTGTATGTATTGCTTTAGAATCCGCAGAAAGAGCCGCATGGGCTTCTTATATTAGAAAACAAAGAATTGAAGCTTTAGAAGAATGTTTAGAAAAAATTGATCTAGGAAATGCTGCAGAATATAATTCTTGTGATGGGGTTAGCGTATCCGCTCACGCAGGAATTTCTTCAGCTAATGTAAACGAAGATGAAAATAAAGTTTCTGTAACAATAATTAATCCAGAACATTTAATTAATGCTATTGTCAATGGTATGGGATATGTTTACCCAGACCTTCCTGCTTTAACTGAGTCTTCTAATGAAGAAATTAAGGCTAGATTCCATAATGTTAAAGATTACTTTGAGGTTTATGGAGAATCTAAACCAAGTGGATATGCTGATAATCGATACTCTCCTAGTATCGATAATAATTATTTAAGTGAAGAACTAGAGTTTAGAGTTGGAGAATTGACGTTAGATGATGTTGTTGAAGCTGTAAAAGACTCTATAGCTGAAGGTAATGATTTAAACACTATTATGAGTCTCGCAACAAAATTTACTGTTTTCAAAGAAAAAGAAATTGCTGAAAAAATAGTTGAAGGAGTTGAATCTGAAGCATCTAATTGGAAGAGCAATCTTTCAAACTTTTTAGAAGATTAACTTTCTTTAAGTTAAAAGAAAGAAATATAACAAATTAAAAGATGGAGGAATTATAATGAGCAAGCTAGGATACTCACACACAATGAATGAACGAAATAGCGAAAAACTATATTCTTTAAATAAATCAATTGAATCCTTAATGGAATCTAATGATGTTTTAAAGAAATTTGAATCTATTGAATTTAAAATTGAAGGATGTATTGAAAACGATAACTTAAAACTTGTTGTCAATTATAAAACCAAGGATGGAAAAGAAGGTCAAGAGTTATTTTCCTCTCATGTGGATGAAGGTGCAATTGAGGTATATGAAGAAATTATTCAAGCTTATTTTGGCATGGATAAATATAGTGAAATAAAAGAAGAACTTGATAAATACCATGGTATTTTTGAAGCTGATTATCTAAAAAGTAAAGAGCCTGAATATTACAATCAACTTGCAGAGGAATATCTATTGCAATCCTCACCAGATGTAAATGATGGTGCAGAGTTTACGGATCAAGATGAAATCTTTTTTAAGGATATTTTAAATAAGGAAGGTAATTCTCCATATGATACTAAAGTTGAATTAAATGAGTATATTGAAAAAATGTCTGAAATTAAACCTCTCTTAGATCAAATATGTGAAAATATTAATAATAAAAGAGTTTTAGTTATAAATGATGGTTGTGATGAATATCTTGTAAGAAAAGTTGTAGGATATTTAGAGAATCATGGAATAGTGGTTCAATTTAATTAGGAGAAATAAATATGAAATGCGGAAGGTGTAAATCAGAAGAAATGAAAAATTGTTTTCAAGCAGGGAAATCAGATCCCATTTGTGAAAAATGTTTTTTTGATTTTTCTAATAAGGAAAGAGTTAAAATTCAAATAGACTATAAAACGAGAAAAGTCTATTTTGATGAAGTAGATAAGATTCATTCAGATATGATAGGAAAAGTTGGCGGAAATATGCTAGATGTTGATGTGGAAGATATTGCTTTTAATGATGATGAAACAGCAACAGTCATTGGCTCTGTAAAAGGGGTTCAATTAGAAGGTAAAAATTTAGAATTTCTTGAAGAGTATGCTTGTAATACTATTGAAGAAGCCGATAAAAGTTTACATAAGTTTATTCAAAGACTTGTAAGATTTAAAATAATAAGAGAATAATATTGTAACAAATATCAACAGGAGAAATAATGAAAGAATTAATTCATAGAGTAGTAACAGATATTAAATTTCTTTACCCATGCTTAGCTCATGGGGAAATTAACGAAAATGGTGATTTACTTGTAGAAACAGAAACTAAACTCTCTAAAGTTTATCCTATTGTTAAAACTGTTAAAGGAATGAAGTCCATAGGAGAAGATTACTGGGGCAGAGAAACTTTTATTAATGATAAGGAGCAGTATTATTGTGAAGTAGATGGTGAGCTATATTTTAAAGGTAATGATCCTGAAGGGGAGCCGGGCTACCCTGTAAAGGAAGAAATTAATTACTCTTTTCCTGATATTGATAATGAACTAATAGAATTTAAACCTTTTATCGATAAGGTTAAAGATTATTTAGCAAAAGAAGGGCTAATCCTTGTTGAAACAAATACATCCCTTAAATTAAATTCTAAAAACACTCTTTGCAGTAAAATTATTTGTGCTTATACCATAAAGCTTTGAATACGAAAATAGAGCTTAAAAATTAGATTTCTTATTAGAGCCTTAACTTTCTATTTATATCTGGTAAAAAATAATTTCATATTAAGGAGTAAGTGATGAATATAAAATCTTTTAAAAATAAATTTAATATAAAACATATTGTCTCCATCAAAGATGGTAAATTACTTATAGGATCTCCTTACATTCCAGATATCGTAAAAATAGATTTGCCCACTGGTATTATAGAGAAAGAGGGATCATCTGTTAGTTTTATCAGAGATAACTATCCTGAATTATTAAATTCATCCCCGGAAAGTATTTTAAAACTTATTGAAGAAAAAGAATCTCCAGAGGATTTAGTTGATGTATACACCTTTTCAGATTCTAATATTATCAAAAAGAAAGCTGAGGAATTTGGTTACCCCAATGTTACTACCGATGGGGAATTAATGTATGATAATACATTTTTTAGATCTTATGGTGAGGCTCTAAATCAAGCTATAAAAGAAGCTGAAGCAGGGATTAAATTTCTTAGCCGTTCGGTAGAAGATCAAGAAAGAGACTTAGATAAAAAGAAGGATGAATTAAATAAGCTTAAAGAATGTTTAAAGCTTTTGAAAGAGAGTAGTTCTAGAAAATACAGAGACTAATTTTACAAAATAAAATAGTATTTCTAAACCATTTATAAATTATGGTAAAAAAAGATAAAGATTTAAGAGTTCTTGGAGAGCTTGACAAAGATCAAACTTCAGGAAAAAATGGCCTTGAAAAGGTTTTTTTTGATGAATTCACAGGTTTTGAAAGCCCCCCTTTGATCTATGGACCTGAAAAGCTAATATCCTCTGATGAAGCTCAAATTGTCTCTATTGATGCGGAGAATATTTATATTTCCTTTAAAAGTCTAGATTATGCATTTAAAATACCTAAAAGTACTTTTCCGGGAAGAGAATATATTTTTGATAGAGACCTATTTGATTTTGGAAAAGGGTGCATCGATATTTTTATCAGATAAAAAAGAAGCCTTGCAGTTTAAGATATCAAGATATTGAAAGGAATTTCTCTGAAAAATATTTCAAAAATCAAGAATATCTAAGAAAAACCATCGAACTGTTAGAGCAATCAATAAATTCCTCAAATGAATAGCTTTTTTAAATATAATCTATAAAAATGTTACTCATATTTATAAACTCTGATATATTTGGGGTCTATTATTTCATAAGAAATTGCTTCATAGGAGTTTGGATTTTCTTCTATCGGAAAAGTTTCTGGTAGTTTAATCTCTAATATAACCAACTCTTTTTCCTCTAACTCCTCCCCTAACCAGTTCATTAAAGCGTCTTCCATCGCAGATTCATTTTTAAACAAATATATTGCATTTCTGTCTTCATTAATTAATAATGACCTTTTTCCTTTTCCAGGAATAAGACCTTTATTAAAAATCTCTAACTCGTTTTCTTTAACAGTAACATGATAGTATATATTCACTCCTACTCCTTTCTCTTTGCTATATATAAATGGACTTTACGAGGCCTTCACGAAATAAGTTAAACTAACGAACAAATCGAAGATCAAATTAACCTCTGCAACTATTTTATTTTTTAAGAGTTAGTGAAGGCGGGCACTATCAAAACCAAACTATTTCATTTTGAGATGAAAATTCCGTGGGTATCCCCGGATCTAATACCTATCTTGGAAAGTAAATTTTCTGATTTTATTAAATTTTTTCTATTTATTTGATATAGTTATATAAATAGCTATAATTACTATGGTATTTGTATCTATTTAAGTTTACTGGATATTTTGCCGATAAGATGATATCTTCAGCATTGAAAAGGGAGGCCTTATGTGGGTAAAAAATGAATCCAAAAACCTAATTTTTAAAGATGGGGTCGTTTCTGTAAATATGACTGAGGAAAAGAAAACTGAATTTATTGCAAGGGCAAAAAAAATTCAAGAGGCCAACAAAAGAAAATATCAAGAGTATTTAAAGCAAAAGAAAGAAACAGAGCCCACGGGGACTTAGAATTATTCCCTTAGGAAGCCAATAATGCACTTAATATATATTTTCATTATAGCAACGACAGGCTATTTACTTTTAACGATAATATTTAATTTCACCAAAGCTAAAGGCCTAAACGGTACATCATTGATTTATAGCAGCTTTACTATCGGGGCTTGTTACCATTTGATCTTAATGGCCATTTTTAGCTCTGAGTCCTTTAAAAAAATAAATTTGTCTGATTATGTCTTAACCGTTACAAACCAAAGCGATCCTACTTTCACTGTTTTAGTTCAAAATTTTATTTATCTGTTGCTAGTAATTTTTATTGTTTTAGCTGTATATCTCGCAAAAAATTGGCCTAAATTTTTTGATGGAAATTATTTTTTCTTACCTAACAATGAACTATTAGCAAACCTAACTCGTCTTATGGATAACGAGGTAGTTGTTACTCTAGATAATAATAAAATATATTTTGGCGAGTTAAGATCTACAGAATTAAACACTTCTATCCCCTACGAACAGCGTATAATTAAATTAGGCCTGATACAAAGTGGCACTAGGGATTCAAATGGGCAATTTATCCCTAATGTTGACTATGACCCTCTAAAACATATAGAAATTTACATCTCTTTATCTAATGTAATTTCTTTCTCTAAATATTCTGGAGAAGGTGTTGAGAATATTTCACATACCTAAGCGGTTAAATTTATTGTCCTTATTCATTTTTTAGCTCTTGAACTTTAACCTTTTATTTTTTTCTTAGCTAAATAAGGAAATTGAGGATAGTCCAAATCCTTTTTTGACCTTTTCGTTATATTATAAATAGGTGATTTTTATGTAACTTCTCTAAATTTTGATACTATATCATTAACAGACTTATACCTTTCTTGAGTATTTGAGTTCAGTCCTACCGCTATAAAAGAGTTAAACTCAGACGACTCCAATTTAGCCGTATTAGTTTTTCCAGTCATAACAAAATATATAATTTTGGTGATAGCATAGACCTCATGATGAAACTCGTAGCTATCAAAACCATCAGTTACCAAACGAGGATCATTAAAATACCCCTTTATATCAGTATCCATGGAAGTAAGCTCACTATCAGGAATTTTAACTAACCCAAAATCTGACAATTTAACAACGATTACATCCTCATATTTTCTTAGCAAAATGTTTTTTGGGCTAACATCTCTATGAAGTATATTCTTACTTGAGAGGTATTTAAATGCTTTTAGGATTTGTAAGACAAGCCCTACTCTTTCTGTCTTGGGTAGCTTTGAGTTATTCTTCTTGATATATTCATCCAATGAGAAATCCATTAGTTCCATAGTGTACTCTTTTTCCGCATCATCGTAAGCGAAAACTTCCACTACATAAGGAGAATTGAGATTTTTCATTTCATGAAATTCTCTCTTAAATCTTTATTTGCTCTCTTGAGAATGAAGCTTTTCTTATAGAATTCATCCTTGAATTTAAAAACCTTTGCAAAGGAACCCTCACCTATGAGCTTCATATCAGAGTATATTTCTTGCCCTTTTCTTTTTATCGTCTTCGTAGAGTTTGGAATAAAAATAGGCTCTGTGTAATATAGTATTACTTTTTCCATATGCTCAGGGAGGGTACTTCCTCCACTACCACTAAGGAAGGATTCACATTTTTCAATTAATTTTTCATAGTATTCTTCGATATGAAAAGCATAGTTAGACTTTTTAAGACAACGAACTAATCCATTTACCATGTCTATTACAAATATTAGTTCTCGGCTTGGATCAGCCCAGAAATGCGCCCCATCCTTTTTAGTAGGTAATCTATCATTCATAGAGCGAAATAGAACCGTAAATTGCTTATGGAGGGAAGCTAATACATTTTTAAGTGGTTCATATTTAATATTCTCGTACAAATCTAAAAACTCAGGATCAAGTTTATCTGCGATTTGTAATTCCCTAAATTGAGATTCAATATAGTTTTCAGGAGTCATTTTTCCCTCTATTTCTACCGAGCTTAGTTAGAATACTTTATTTAGTCGATCAATTAGTAATTCGAGAACATCCTCTTAAATGTCCAAATTCATTTTTCTAGCAATAATCTTTTGAAACCTTCGAGCTAATTCTAGCGGCTAACTCTCTTAATCCTGTAGTTTCTTGTTTTTGACCTTCAGCTTGTTTATTAGCTTTTTCTAATTGGTCTGGGTAGTCTTCTGCAAATTTCTCTGCCCATTCTGAAACTGTCACCCAATTCCCTATTTCTCTTAGGCTTAAAAGATATTTTTCTGTTATGGTTACTTTGTCGCTCATACTTACCTTTTTTATTTAATTTTTTAGCATTTTTTAACTTTTTTCAAGAAAGGCCGGGCAAACTCCTAATCATCTATACCGAGGGCCTGTGCTCCGAAAAACCTTCAAATTCCTGTAAAATTATACTCCGGAGCTTCGTTACGGGAATCGCTTAGGCTCCGCCTGCGACCCGCCCTTGCTCCTCCGTTATTTTACAGATCCCGCTCTCAACCGGCCTTTTCTTCTTATTTTTCATATATTTTCTATTTTTTTGCTTTTGGTTTTTTCAATATTTTTTTTAGGTCCCTTTTTCAATTTTACTCCTATATTCAATAACTTATAATTTTTTACACTTTTTAGTCGTGCATATTATAAATATTGTATATTTTTTATTTTTAATGGATTATTATTTTTTTTACACCATCTATCTTAAAACTTTTAATTTTAAGGAATTTTAGGGAGATCTCCTTGTGTGTGTGGAGCAAGCTCAAGTTTTAAAAAATATATTAGAAACAATAAATTTAAAAAAGATAAAAATTTAAGGCCTAATTACTGAATTTTAGATTTTATAATATCATGTATATGTATATTTTATTAAGAATTTAAGATATGTATATACATAAATAATATTCAATAAATTTAGTAGTTTATGAATAGTATATTTTATAATGTATATACATTTAGTTTAAAAATTACAATTAGTAGCTGTTTAAACAGAATAATTGAGAAGTGGCACGAATTCCTTACTGGTTCTTCCTTATTAAATTTTACAAAAACATAAAATATTGTCTATTTTTTTGACATCTCTAAATTCATGTGTATAATTTTTTTACAGGAGTTTATTATGTTTAACGATTTGGTAAAAATTTGTGATAAAAATTTGAATAAGTTTGATTATCTATTTTCCTTAGAGAGTATTGAAGACAGCAGAAAAAAAGCTTTAGAAGTTTGTGATTCTTTGGAAATAAATCTAGAATATGAGAATATAATTCAGGAGTTGCTGATTAATATTTTCTATCAGTATAAAGATAATCAGTCTAGAGCCTTCATCTTTTTATCAAAAAATTACGGCTTTCATCAAGAAGTCACTCAGAAGCTATTTAAAAAAGCTTTAGGAATTTAGGATTTTATAGATGGTATTTGCAAATTAGAAAGGATCGATAGGGAATTCCTATTATTTTATTGCAAGAAAAGTAATCCCGACTTAAAAACTTCTTGCCCTAATCTTCTACCAAAAGAAACTACGTCAGATGATATAAAAGCTAAAAAAAAGTATTTTCATTAAAGAATACCTATTCAAATGAATAGGTATTTACCTATATTATCAAAAATATTGATATTCTAATAATTAAGCATACATTTAAAAAGAAGGAGGATTAAATGAAAATATTTTTACAAATAACGATACTGCTATTTAGTGTAAGCTTGCTGGCAAAAGGACGTGGTCACACACATAAACACCACAAATATCATTCAAAATGGAAATGCGGAGTTAATATACCTAATGAATGCATAAGTGGAGAAAGAATTATTAATGGAGATTTTGAGGAAGATATAATTAATCGAAATTGGGATCTTCTTCCTGAAATGACAGGTTGGGATTTTAAATGGACAAGATCTAGAACTTGTGAAAGTCGAAACAAAAGAGATGCTTATATTGAAATTCAAAGGTTTCAAGGGCAACAATTACCTGGAAGTGAGCAATATGTAGAATTAGATACTGATTGTGATAACGGCAGCAAAAAAAGAACAACTAACGTAAAATTGTTTCAAGAAATTGATGCATACCCTGGAGAAAGACTTCATTTCTCTTTTAATTATAAGGCTAGAAGAATAGATAGAAAGAATAGGTTGAAAGTAAGGTTTGGCTCCAGGCATTTTAACTTTAGACATAAGCATTTTAAAGATACAGAATGGAAGAAGTTTGAAAAAATCATTTTGGTAAAAAGAGGTGATATGAAAAGAGGTAAATTAAAAGTTTCCTTTACTGATAAAGGGAAAGCTGATACCTATGGAATATTTATAGACAACGTTTCCGTTAAATCTTTAGATTGTAATATCACTGATCCCTGTACTAAAGCTACAGAAGTTATTTCTTACAGCCCAGAAGGTGATATACCCTCAGACAGAATAGACCCTTCAAAGGCATTAGGAGAACCTAATGGAGAACCTTATAATCCTGAAAATACTCAATTCGTGTCTCTTGGTTTTGGTGGAGAAATTGTTTTAAAGCTGGATAATCCGGTAAAAAATAAAGAAGGAATGGACTTAAGAGTATGGGAAGTTACCGGAGGAAATAACACTTATGAGCAGTATAAAGAAGAAGCTGAAGTCTATGGTAGTCTAGATAGTATAAACTGGACGTACTTAGGTATTGTTAAAAATGATAATGGGGATGAAACTTTAGGTCAAATAGACCTAGGGGCAATGGAAGAGGCTTTATATATTAAAATAAAGGACGTTTCTCCTGTAGTAAGAGGCCGAGACGGTTTCGATGTTGATGCCGTAACATGTATTAATCAATAAGAGGAAGGGGGTATCCCCTCCTTTTTTTCTAAACTCAATTAAGGGAACATGCACCTTCCCAGATCTAATACCGGTTTTAGAAAGTTAAATTAGATTTTATTAAATTTTACCCTTGATTACTTAATTAGCAATTTCTTTTTCTCTATTTTTCCATATTTTTCAACAGACTGGATAATTTCAACTTTTCCTTCTTTTTCTGCTTCAGTAATTATAGCCATAGTCTTCACTGAATCTCTAACCGCATCAGCTAAGGTATCGTAATTACCAAGCTCCACAAGTTTATCTAACGCCTTTAGAGACTTAGAATCAAATGTAAATAAAATTCGCTTAGAAGACATATTAACTCCTTATTAAGTGATATACCATAATATATTACAATATATATAGATAAAAAACAATTTTTAATAATATTCTCAGGAATAATTAATCTTTTTATTTAACTTAAGGAATAGTTACCTTAAATAGAGAATTCAAATACTCCGAAAAGAAATCATTAGATATTTTATGTCCTGAGGAGATAAGTAAATCGATTAAAAAACTATAATAGATACAACTATCTGGGCAATTAGTTTCTATAAAATCTCCTCTTTCTCTATCAAGGAAGATAAAAAAACATAACCCCTTTGGCATTTGAAGAGCTAAAGGATAACTCATAAAATAATAGCTAAATGAATTTTACTCAAGCTAGAGTAAAATAAAAAAGTTTTTACTCGATTTTGAGTAACTTTATTAATATAAAATAGAAGGACTTAATCCGAATAATCCCGACTATATAATAAATAAAATAATTACATCTTTTCCTGATTAAAGTATTTATAATCTAAGACTTTAAGCCATTCTTTATAATTTTTGAATGCATCCAGTGCTTATCTGTCTGAACATGATCCTTTCTGACAAAATAAATACCGTATAAAAACGTCTAGAATAAGTCCAGTCATAGACGCTTTTCTTAATTTTCATGAATTATATCTATAGATAAATTATAATCATTTAATATTTCCTTAAAAATATTCAGATCTTTCTTGTTACAAAAAACCGAAATCTCATAATAAGGGTGATCTACATCGTGAAACTCACTTTCCTTAAGTACAATATTATCCGGATATTCCTTTTTTAATCTGAGAGCTTTAGATAATAAAGGAGTTAAATCAAAAAATTCGCTATTTAGACAAGATAACTCAAGTTCAATTTCAAATTCTCTTCTAAGGCGATAGATTTCATCTAAACCCTCTATATGAGTTAAAATATTTGCTTCTTTATATTTCATGACTTAATCCTATTTATAGCCGAATCAATTTTCTCTAAAGCTAAATCTTTTTCTTTCTGAGAGATATGGTCTTTAAACTCAGGATCTTCAAATTGTCTCTCTAAAGATTTCCTTAATTGTCTAAAAATTTCCTTCTCTGTCTCTTTTGAGACATATACAAAATCTTCAATTTCATGCTCAAAGCTTTCTATAGTAGGGTCCATCTCCGCATCATGATAAGTATTCCCCGACCCCTCAGTCACTTGATCAGACCAAAGCACCCATTCTTGAGGGTAGCCACAGATCTCCGCAGAATCTCCTCTATCAAACCTTAAAGACACATTAGAGTATTCTTCATCAATTTCAACAGAACAGGTAATAGAATCACTCTTACTTAAAAGAACCGATAAAGTATCTGCATGAATAGCTGGATTTAGTTTTGACATAATAATCTCCTTAATTAAAATAATTTAATAAAAATAACTTAGAAGAACTTTTATTCTTCCCCTGAAGGCCAACTCATAACTTCATCAATTACTTCTGCAGGTAAATCCACCTTTAGCCAAGCAGAACCATAACTATAAGGCTCTCCATTATGCATATAGTTAGGATCTGGATTTAATCCTGCTTCTTCTAAAGTTTCTTTCGCCCAAGAATAATGATCTGACCCCTCATAATCAAGCTTTGCTAAGTAAGCCTCTTGATCCGGAGATCCAGCATGCATATCATTTAAATGCCACTTTTTCCAAACCTTATAGATTCGACTAACCATTTCATCCTCAGGGAATAAATCTTTAATTTCATCTAAATTTTGTCCTGCGGAATATTCTCTACCATTTTCTTTTAAATATCCCATAGCAGAAAATCTACCATCATCTAATTCCCAATCAATCTCAGCTCTATAACCATTGCCTGAAACAATATATTTTCCTTTCATTATAATCCTCCCTTATCGATTATACCATAATAAATATACAAAACTAGCTATTTCGAATTTTTTATAGGACACTAAAACGTTATAAAAGTTAGTAACGTTACGAAGTGTTACGAGATTCTCGTAACGCTTTTACTCAAAGATGAGTAATTCATAAGAATATTACTCTATATTGAGTAAGATGTAATGATTCCATAAAAATGGCTAATTTTAAAGGTTTTTTACATTTTTTCTTTACTGAATAGTGAATTGAATAAATCCACTATAGGAGACTATAAATACTTTTTTACTTGAGAATATGAAGGGTTTTGAAGCTTTTAATCTATTAGGAGATGATTATTCTATATTTACACTAACTCAGTAGAAAATAAGGAGTTATATAAATTCTGACCAGAAGCCTTCCTGTATGCTTTCATTTGTGAATAAGTAGGATCTGTTAATTTAAACTCTACAGTCTCTCTAAGGAACTCCTCAAGTTCCGAACTCCAGAAATTACCCTTTTCAATTAATTTATTCTGGAAGTCTACTATTTTACCTTGTTTAATTCTTTTTTCATTATCATTATACAATTTAGAAAAATAATTAATATCCGATTCAAAATCTGTCCCTTTAAAAATTCTAGATCTTAAAACTTTAAATCTATTTTCAGTCATCCAACTTAATAAACTTATTTCTATTATTTTTTTATTAACTTGATAGTCTGTTATATCCTTAACCGCAATATCAACAAAATTAATTAAATCACCCCAAGAAGTTAAAGAGAGTGGAACATCAAAATCTTCCGCCATTAGAATGTAATCAATATCTTTCTTTAAGTTAAGAATAGTTTCACTGGTGTATTGAGATATCACACTATCGAAAGTTGAATCTTTTAAAGAATTATATAAAGATGGGTACTTACGTAAAATTTTAGCTATTTGCATGTAAAATAAATAGAAAAAAGATAATTTTTGATATTTTTGTAAAAAAAGATATAATAAAATATATGAAAGAAAAAAGCCTAAATGACATTCGAAAATCAACTAACTTCAAAGAAATGAAGGATAGACAAGGCTATATAAACAAAAAACTTTTTGGATCTCTAGCTAAAAAGCTAAATCATATAATTCTTTACTCTCCCCTTCTACCAAAGGTAATTAGAGGTACTCTAAAAGATAACGGAATAATAATCTCAAAAGAAGAAGCTAAGAAAGAAGCTCTAAGTGTATACAAAAAAGGTCAAACATTAGAAGAAATTAGAAATCTACTAGAAAACAAATACAAATCTTCAAATTTAAAAAGACTAAGTATCTTTAAAGAAAATAAAGAATCCATTATTAACCTAGACACAGAAGGTATCAATAAAGAAAATACTTTTGAAATTATTAACTACCTAAAGAATCACCTAATAAGAGAACTTTATTTGAGTGAAGACATCGTTAATAGATCTTTTAATAAAATTTATTCATTAAAAAACTTAAGATCTGAAATTAATACAGTTGAATTCGTAAAAAGAGAAGATGTCATAATTGATACTCTACAATCATTAACCTTACTTGCACTTAAAGATGAAGAATGGTTTTATCAAGCTCTATATAATTACGAAAAAGAAATATTAAAGGCTAATTAACAAAATAAATTAGATTATCTAAAAATACCCTAGATCA
>CEPZ01009272.1_pt1 | contig 20723 bp, 32 predicted proteins | sample 530461 | NCBI WGS metagenome assembly CEPZ01 (sample SAMEA2620106, study PRJEB7988) | marine metagenome | isolation source: saline water (ENVO:00002010), including
ATTAAGTAGGACAAGAAACCCCTTTCTTTAGATATTGGGAGTTTCAGACTGATTGTGGACGTATTGTAGAACCTAAAAACAAATAAAATAAACCATTTTTATTGATTTTTTTTTATTTTTTTATATATTAATACTATTAAAAGAGTAAAAAATCTATGAAAAAAATTTTTGAGAAAATAAAAAATAAAATCTTTAATAACAAAGAACTTGAAGAAGTACAAAGTGAATCTTATAGTCTTTCTGATTTTAATTTTCATAGTGAAAACTTATATTTCATTAATTTAACTGAAAAATTTAATCATATATCCTATCAAGCTAATTTAAATATTGATATAAAAACAACCAATGAAAATTCATATATAGAACTTTATACAAAAAACAAAATTAACAATAATATTTTTATTGATTGCTCTGAATTTTTATTGAAAATTAGAAGTGTAGGAAAATTTGATAAAGATAACACCCATATAACTATTTTTATAAATATTAATGATTTTAATTATTTATCTTCTATAACAAATAAGTCTGGTTCTATTATTAATTGTGAATATATTAATTTTAATCAAGAAAATATCACTTTTAATGTTTATGGAAAAGGCGATATCATTATTAATTCTTTAATTTCTGATTATTTAACTGTTAATCATAAAAATCAAGGTTCTATTATATTTAAAGATATTAATCCCACTAATATTGAATTAAAACTATCAAAATCAGCAGTAGTTAAAATTCAAAAAGGTAATGCTGATTATATCAATATATTTTCTCATGATTCTGCTAAAATAATTGCAAAAAACTTTAAAGTTAAAAAAGCTGAAATTAATTTAAATTCCACTGGTAATACTTTACTTGATGTACTTGAAAATGTTAAAGGTCACATATCTGGAATAGGCAACCTTCAACTATCTAATGAGAAAGTTAAATGTGATGTTAGAATGAGTGGATTAGGCTCTATCAAATTTAAATAATTAAAATTTATTAACAATATCTTTAACTTTTAATTTCATTAAATATGCTTCAGGATCTTTCTCTATTTCCTCTTGATATTTTGAGCTAATATCGTATCCAAGATAACTTGGATGTAAATCATACCTTAGCTCACAAGCCAATTTTAACCACTTAAACCTTTTTTTACCACATTTTTCTTCTTTTGAAGAGGGAGCGATATTTATTTTTCTGTATTTACCATTTTTTATATAATATGTACCACAATTATAACCAAGATCTTCATCAGCAAACATAACATCTATTGATACATTTTTATTAACTTTACTCATTTCTTCAATAACAGGCACAGGACAACTCCAAGGAGTTTCAAAACTAAATGTAAATATATAGTAACAACCTGTTTTTCTTAGTTTTGCTGATATTTCTGAGTATGTAAAATCATTAATTTTTATGTCTGGAGTATATCCTCTTAACATATCAATAGATAAATCATCAGCATTCCACTTTACTCCCCATTCAGGTGGTGTTAAATACTTATTAAAATCAAACCTACCTTCATTGTTAAAAGATTTTTCTATAAATTTTATAATATCTTTTTTTGTTCTTGATTTTATTGTTAGTTTATTTCTTACATAATTTGGCACAATAACCTCCTTCTTTATCAATCTTATTATACCAATAATACACTTTAAAAACAATGAAAATAAACGATATTTTAAATTCTAATTTTATTGATTTTTTAATCTTATTAGATTATAATATGGACTCTTAAATCAAATAGAGAAAGTTATGCAAATCAATCCATTAGACATCATAGTTAAGTTTAAAAAAGACTCTAATAAGGACTTCTCATATCAACTAGATGATGTTATTTTTGATATGATTAAAGAAAAAAAACCTTGTTTAAAAAAGCTATATGGTGATTTAAACCCTGAAACAACTGATATTGTACAACTTTCTAAAAAGGTATTATCAGATTTTTGCTTAGATAATGTTAATGTTAAACACTGTATGGAAGCTGATCAAGGATACACCTACAGAAGCTATGTTAAATATAATTCTATCTTTTTTGGTGATTACCATTATAAACAAAACAATATTGAAGTAGCTCTTCATGAAATTGCTCACGTTCTTTGCGATGATCATTTTAATTCTCCATTTGAAAAACATGGGGCTTTATTTGTTTCTGTTTTAAAATGGTTAATTCTTCATTACGAATTGTTAACAGAAGATGAGTTTGAGATTGCTTGTCAGAAAGCAAATGATTTTAAAGTTAAAATGACTGACGAAACTATTGTGTCTGTTGAATTTATTTCTGATAATATTGATTATTATATCAATTTATTTGATGAAAAATCAAAAGTAACTTCTTATTATCAGAAAGACGGTAAAAAATATATTGAAAATTCTCGTTATAAAGAAAATGGGTTATATCATATTTTTCAAGTAAATCATGAAAAGAAAAAAGGCGTTTTAGTTAAAAGAAAACTTTTTGGATATGAAGATTACTCTAAAAATATTTTTTCTAAATTAACTAATGAAGAACTGGTCAATTTTCATTTAATTTCACCTATTTTTCTTATGAATTATAATGGTAGAAAAACAAATCATAGGAATGAAGGTAGTAAAGGCTATTCTTGCTATAAAGTTGATGAGTGTTTTTTTGTTTATAGAGAATATGAATATGTTTATGACTTAAAAGATTATCAATCACAAATAAAATGCCTAACTAAACGTTTAAAAGAAGAAAAAGTTAAATATAAACGTTGTTCCACTTATGAAGAATTTGATATCTTGCAAGAACAACTTTCTTATGAAATTAATAAAAGAAAAGATAAAAATAATTGAAATAATAATTATATTTTGATAAAATAACTTAATATTGACAATCACAAAGGCGTATTAAATCATGACAGATATTTTACAATTAACAGAGAAACAACAAAAAATTATTAATTCTGAATTTCAACAGCCAAAAACAAAAATTTTTGAAAAGTTGAAACCTCAATTTTTAAGTAAAATTAAAGATGCTATTCAATTTATTGATAAAACAAAAGATGACAATATAGAAGATTACATTGTTTATTTTGATAATCGACTTTTTGTTATTAATATTAAAACAGAAAAAGAAGGCGAAAAAGAAATAATCAGCAATTCTCATGCGATTGAAGATATTTCAGTATTTGATGCTTTGTTTACTGATGAGCGTAAATATGTTGCACACTCAAAAGAAGTTGCTGAACTCTACATTTCTCAACGTGGATGTTTTAATGATGGTAGTATTGAAATTTTTGATGTTGAAAGTGAAATTAAAAATGCAAAGCACAATGGTTTATTTAATGACGATAAAACCATTAAAGAACAATACCGATTTAAAATGAATACACCACATCAAGCTATTATTGATATTGTGACAAATCTACTATCTCAGGTAGAAAAAGAGTATGATAGCTATATCGAACAAATTGAAAAAGAAAATTCTATGGAAGAAAATGATGACATTTTTGTTTATGATGACATTATCTTTTATCAAGCAGTTGGTGAATTAGACGAAGAAGAAAGTAATACACCTAAATTACTAAAAACTCTATCAATGGAAGAAGATACTAAATATTCTGAATTCTCTTTTGATAATAATCTTTCTCTTGATGATAGTGACTCAATTAATTTCCCTTTCTATACAGATAAAGAAGCGTTTTCTGAATTAGTAAATGAAAATGTTCATATCAATAGAATGCTTAATTATTTTAAAGACTTTTATAGTCTTAAAGATTTTTACATTATTGCTAAAAGCAAAGATGAAGAAGATTATATTTTTTATACAGTAACTAATAAAGATGAAATTGAATTTTTTGTCTTAATTACACGTAATGATTTTAATAAAATTCAAATTGAAAGACTTAGTGTAAAAAATAGCTATATTAATCGAGAACGATTTAAAAAGTCTATTTCATTTAAACGAGCAATTAATGATTTTTAAATAATTAATTGAATTAATTATAAAAGGAGAATAAAATTTTCTCCTTTTTTTTCTATTACTTTTTGAGGTTAATTATGAATATTGAAGAATCAATATCAGAACTTGATAAAAAACATAAAAATGAAAAATCTAAACTTACTAGAAAACAAAATAAAGAATATATTGAATTTGTTGAAGATAAATTAAATTCTTTATATGAACCAAAACTAAAAGATGCTTTATTTTCTTTTTATAGTAGAGTTTTTAAAGCTGAATATACTTCTATCAAAGAACTTCTTAAAAAAGTTAAAAAAGATGAACTTCAAATGAGAATTATTGAAATTTATGAAAGAGACGAGAATTTATATTGTTTTAGAACTCTTTATAATGCTTTATCAGAAGATGCTAAAAATGAATTAAAAATGTTATTTTCAAACAATTTTAAAAAAGAGGATGATATTGATCTAGAAAATGAGTTATTTATTAAAGGTCATATAATTTTAATTACAATGGAAAAATTTACTCAACAAAAAGTTTTTCAATTATTAAAACAAACAACCTTTTTTGAATCAGAAAGACTTCAGAAATTTATTTTTGGTAACAACAAACAAACTGTTGATTATTACAAACAATTAATGAAACAATACAATATAAATAATTTTTAAATTATTTTAAATGAATTAGATTTCTTTAAAGTTAAATAAGAAATCTAATTCTTTATTAAATATTATTTTGCTATTTCATTTATTAAAACTTTAAAATTATCTGCTCCTTTAATATTTTCCATTTTTAATTTCTTATCACCAACTAATATAGTTGGCACACCAGTTACAGGCAATTTATTTGCTTTAATTTGATTTCTTATGATTAACTCTTTTAATTCTTCACTATTATAATATTTTTCTATATCCTGCATTTTTGCAACGGTATTTTCTTCAATCACTTTAAATGCTTGAGTTACACTTGCATTTTGAGTGTGATAAAGGTCAAATAATTCATATATTACTTTATTGTTGTTTGAAAAATGTTTAGCAGTAAACATTACTTTTGATAATGATTCAAAGCCCCTACCCCAACCTACAGGAACAAACTCTATATCTTTTTGTATATCTCTAAAATTCTGCGTAAAATTATAACAATGTGGACAAGTTAGAGATACAATCGCAACGACTTTTTTATTAGATTCATATAAATCACCACTAATTTCAGTATAATGTATACCTTCTCTTACATTATCAGGTGTTATTGTTTCTGGCACTCTATTATATGTTAACATTATTATAAACAAGGCTACTAAACCAGAAAATCCAATAATTAATTTATTTTTTAATTTTTTACTTTTTCTACTCATATTTTCTTTCCTTTTTTTTGATATTCTATATAAAGTTTAAAAAAACTCAACAGCAATGATATTTTTAATTTCAAATCTCCTTGTTTTGTAAATTTATTACATTTTTTTTGTTTTTTTTATGTAAATATTGTAATTAATAAATATTTTTGTAATTTTATTTCAAAAAAAGCTTGATTTTTGTCTAATTTATGTGTAATATACAAAATATAAAGAAATTTAATTACAAAAAGACAAAACTGGAGAACAATTATGCAAAAAATTATTTTATTATCAACACTAATGCTATCTACTTCTGTTATGGCTGCTAATACACATAAATCTATTACAGTAGATCCTTCTTTTACTTCAAAAGGTGCTATTGAGCTTATTGAAAATTCTGATAAAGTTCAAATTATGGGTAAAAAAGTTAATGGTAAACAAACCTGTTGGGTTGAAGCTACCAAAGATGGGGCTGTATTCAAGTCAGAAACACTTACTGTTTCACGAGGTAAATTTGTACAAGATCCACTAGATAGCTGCATTTCTTCTGAATCTGCTTCTGCTTTACTTAAATCATAATTTTTTTAGTAATCCTCTTTTTTCTTTGACTTAGTATCTTTGTTTTGATATTATATACACTCTTAGAATTTAGAGGATTTTTTATGGAACATTATCCAGTTTATACACACGGCTCAGAAGACTCATTAGATCATGATATTTATGTTATCATTGATAAGCCTATGGATAATCATCCTTCTAAAAAACTTTGTGAACAATACCTTCCTGCTAATGCAAACCTTTTAGTTATTGAAAACGGTGTTGTTACATGGTCTTACAAAGGTACTATTGATGAGTGCAACAACTCTCTTTATTATACCTATGATTTGCATGAACAAAAATTTAAATTTCCTATTAAACGAAAGTTACAACGTGATTATTCTTTGAAAATGCTACGTACCATTCGTGGTGTTCTTTCTTATGTATCACGTACTGAATTACGAGTGGAAATTAAAAAAGCATTACGTTCTTCTGATATTCAAGTTAAAATTGATGCTTTGAAATTAATTGATTTAACTAAAATTGAAGATTTTGTGAAAAATGATAAAATTGAAGTTTATAAGTTCCTTGCTTTTCAGTTAGGACAAACTATTTCTTTACTTGAAGATAATGAAGAACTCTTTACTAAATCTTCTGTTAAAGAAAAGTACCCTGATATGGTTGGTTTTCTTTCTCGTAAAGAAACTGATTCTGTAATTGAATTACAATCATTTTTAGAGCGTTTTATTGATATTGTTGAATCTTCTATTAAAACTGTTGAAAAACAGCCAGCGTTAATTCGTACTGATTTTCACGGTGTTAAAGAGATTATTGATGTCAAAAAAGAAATTAAACTACCACCAGTCGCTGTTTTTGACTTAGATGGTACTTTATTTGAAGAAGCTTGGCGTAAAGAATATCGTGAAAATAAAGATTATAAAACTTACTTTTCTTTGTGTGGTCAAGATAAAATTATTAAGAAAGTTTATGATATTCTTATTGATTATTATAACATGGGCTATGAAATTTGGTTAGCAAGTGGACGTTATGAACCCGATGCTATGAAAGGTACACTTGAAGCATTAGAGCGCGAAAAAGTTCCTTATCACGGTATTAAACTACGTGGTAAAGGTAACTATGTTCCTGATTATGTTCTTAAACCTGCTTGGATGGCTAAATATATTGGACTAGACCGCATTGAAATCGTTTTTGATGACCAACCAAAGGTAATCGAAGGGTTTCAGAAAAAAGGTCTTAACGTTGTTGATGTTGCTGATTTAGGGTAGTTATATGATTGCTCAAATCATGACTAATATTAGTGGAGGATCTTTTTCAAGTTTTAATAAAACAACACTACAAGAAGAAAGAGAACTTGTTCATAATGCAGTTCTCTCTTCTCTTGAATATATCGAATATGTTTATAAAAAAAATATTGAAATTGTTGATTTCAAATCTCATTCTATTAAATTTAATATAAAAAATAATAAAAGAATAAAATCTTTTTTTTCTAAAAATATAACTTCTCAATATATTTATGAAGATTTAAGAAAATTTATTAAAAATAGCAGAAGATTTAAAAACAACATTTTAATTTCAATTAAAGACAATGAAATATTTTTTAAATATGAAGAAAGTGATAAAGTTAACCTTTCTAATAAACTTTCTGACTTTTAACAGGTGATTTTATGAATCTTAATCAACACTTTTTAAGGCAATCTATTAATATTTTGGAACTTTCAAATTTTGTTGAAAATTGCCCTATTCGTAAAGAAAAAAATAAAAAAGAAATAAAAAATGCAGAAAATCAACTAACAATTATTGATTTTATTGAATTTTTTAAAAAAAATAATGAAAAAAAATTTATTGTAAAAACAATAGATTATAATAAAATTTCCATAAAACATAAAAACTCAATTTTAAACTTTCTTTTTAATAAATATATAACTAAAAAAATTAAAAACACTATTCAAATGTTAATTAATAATAATTATAAAGATAAAATTATAATGTTTAATGAACAAGATACTTTTTGTTTTATTTCAGGTGATGAACAAAAAATTTCAATTTTAAATAAAATAAATGAATTTTGATATTTTATTTTTTATAGTATTATTTTTATATTTATTAGGTGATAAACATGGAATACGATAGCTATTTTAATAATTTTAATATTAATTATCTTATCAATAAAGAAATTATATTACATATCAGGCTATCCATACAACAATTAAAATCTAAATATGCAAGTGCTGTAATATTTAAAGAGTCTACTGATACTTCTATTACTATTGATATTAACAATTCCTTTTTTAATCGCTTTTTTTATAAACTTAATAACAAAAAAATATTGCTATTTTTAAAAGAAGTTAATTCTATTAATGAAAATATTTTTATTTCTAATAAAGATAACACTTTTTATTTCAAACATATTGGAAATGAAAAAGCAAAAATAGTTAAAAATATAGATAATTTTTGACTCTTAATTTTATATTTGTTATAATAAACATTCATTATAACTAAGAGTATACTTCTATGTTTGAAATTCCACAACATCTTCAATTTTATGATGATAGGGAACAAAAAAAGTTTTCTCAAACTGTTGAAAATAGAGAGTGTTATTATCTTGAGTCTACATTCTTAAAACCTATTTTTAGAGAATCTGATAAAATTAAAGTTTTATCTATCGAACTTTCTGAATGTGAAACAAAACACAAGTTTACAAAATTATTAAAAGATATTTTCTTTGATATCTCAGAAGTTGTTGGTCTTGAAAAAAATATAAAATTTGCTTTTAATAGTAAAAAAAATAATTATATTTCTTATTACCATCAATATAAAGATTCAGTATTTATTAATCGCTCTCTGTATGAATCAGTATTTAACCAAAGAAAAGAAAATTTAGAATCTGTTTCTAATCTTATTTATACTCTTATTCATGAATTAGCACACGCAAAAGTTGACAAGTTATTTTCTTCTGATGGTATTCATATTCATGATTACTTTTTTATGGCTTGTTTATTAGAAAACATTAAGCAATTTACAGGTATTAATCTTAATGATATTTTAAACCACAAAGTAGAACTACCTTATCGAACAGAATCAAAAATTTATAATCTTGAAGAATATGCTCAATTTGCTGGCATTATGTCTACTTTACATGAAGATGAATTTTATTTAGTTGATAAATTTCATTCAATTGAAAAATTAAAAATTAAAATGATAAAGCTAAGTAATGAAACATTGTTTATAAAAGATAATAAAGATTGTTTTGATAATTTTAATATTCATAAAGCAAACATAGCTTATTTTCATAAAGAAGACAATGATACGCCTTTTGCTGATTCTATTTTTTATTTTTATAAATTAAATGGTTTTTATTTTCTTTATGAATTTAAACAATTAAAATATAAACTGAGGCATTTTGAAAACTATATTACTTATTTAATAAGAATCAAAAACTTTTTAGAAAGAAAAAAGAGTTGAATTAATAACTTGTAATTGTTATTATACATTAAACTTTTAAATCATTAAAATATTACGGGAGTCATTATTATGTTATCACCTTTACAATCTCTAAAACTAACACTACCTGATTTACTTTCTTCTCTTGGTGATTTAAATCTTCCTTTTGAAAACTCTTTTGACATTGAAGACTTTGAAGTTAATCGTGATATTGGTCTTATTTCTTTTACAGGAGAAAAAGTATTAGTTAATACTTCTGAATTTTTTAAACTTCAAAAAGAAGAACAACTTTCTGCATTAGCTTTTATTAGTTTTTGTAAAGAAAACTATTCAGAATTTAAAGAAATCTCTAACTCAACTAACATCGATCATCAAGTGCTTAATTTTGCAAGCCATTTCTATGCAATGAAACAACTAAATGATATTGGAATTGTTTTTGAACCTTCTTCTATCAACCTTATTAATCTTAAAGAAAATGTAACTGTTTCTGATTCTTTAACAGATACTTATAATAAGTTTTTAGGACTTGGACTAGATAACGTTATTTCCAAATATGAATTATATACTACCGATTAATTTTGATAACAACGACTATATTTTATCAAGATTTAACAGAATAGACTTAACTGCATTGGATGTCTCAATGCAGTTAGCTTTAAATTTAAAAATACAACATTCTACACGTTATTGTATAACTAAATTATTTAGTGTAAAAGAATATAATTTGTATTTACAAGGTTTTTTTTCATTTGAAGATAATAATGGAAAATTATACTCATTATTGGAAATTTTAAAACACTGTAATATTGAAGAAATCTATAATATATTTTTAAATTTTAATAATACAACAAATTATCAATTAATTTCAAGTGCAAATTTTTATATTAAATCTAATGATATGACTAAAATTGTTACTCTTGATACTATTAAACCAAAACCGCTTGATACTATGTCTCAATATTTAGAAGATATTTTAATTTTTAAAAATACTCTTGCTTTTTAATTTGTTTTATATTATAATATAGTTTTAATTTTTCGAGGATACATTATGCAATTCAATCGCTACACAGTATTAACAGCAGCAGCTATTTTTATTCCTTTATCAATTTCATTACCATCTATTTTTGAGCAAACAAAACCTGAAATTATTAAAGAAATTGTCGTTGACGTTGAATCTTTGTCAAGCGAAGAAAAAAAAGATTATTTTCTTAGTCTTTCTTATCAAACATGCATTAAAGAAGGTATTAAGGTAACACCTATTAGAAGTGGAGAGTCTAAAAGTGTTTCAGATGCTTGTGCTGAGTCTGTTAAAAAGCTTAAATAATAATTTAAAATGTTGATTTAATACTTCATTGTTGATATAATAGCCCTTTGTTGACCAAGGGCTATTTTTTTATGAATCTTCTACATTTAACCGATACACATCTTGAGTATAATCTTAGATTACAAGATTTTTATTCTGTTGTGCCTAAAAAAATTGCTGACGTTGCTTGTCTTACTGGTGATATTGCTTGTGGCACTCATGCACTTCCATTTATTAAACATCTTTTAAATCTTGGCTATAAAGTAATTTATGTACTTGGTAATCATGAATTTTATGGTCACGATGTTGATGAATTAATTCAAAAATGGCGAGATATATCAAAAGACACAGAAAACTTCTATTTTTTAGAAGGCGATTCTGTTGTTATTGATAATGTTGAATTTTTTGGTTCTTGTCTTTGGACTTCTCTTGAATGTAAATCAAAAGAAGAAATGGTTGATTTTTTCTTAAAATTAAAAATCAAAGGTAATGAAGACTTTCTACAAACCAAAAATTGGTCAGTAGAAACCATGAAAAATAAACATTTTGAAGCACTTAAAAAACTAAAAGCACTTATTGCTAATAGTAAAGCTGAAAAAAAGGTTGTTTTAACTCATTACTTACCAAGTTATCAAAGTGTACATAGCGCTTATATTAATAGTCCTATAAATTCTTTCTTTGCTACTGAATTAGGTTATTATATCGCTGAAAGCTATATTGATTTTTGGTTTCACGGACATACTCATACCAGTTGTCGTTATATTATTTATAATTTGACTGTTAACGGTTGTCTTGTTAGTTGTAATCCTTATGGTTACAATGATATTAATATGGTTAATCCAGATTTTTCTTGGCATAACGTAACGAAAATTAAGTAGGTGAATAATGGCTTTTGAAATTTCAGATGAAGACGTTTTAAATGTTATAGAACAAGTTTTTAAAATTATAATTTCTCTTGAATTGGCTGAGAAAATTAAAGAGGAATTTTTGGATTTAAGGAAAGTTAGTAAAATGGCTTTTTATGGACAAGTTTTAGAACAACAAGAAATATTTGCTTATGATGAACTTCATAAGCAAATAGAAGACAATAAAAGTAAAATTTCTTTTATACTTAATATTAACAATTTTTAGGTGACATATGGAAAAGTTTAAATCGACAAAAATTTATCAATTCTTTTATAAATGGTATATGAATAAATATATCCATACAGATGAATTTATTCAAAATTTAGACTTTTCACATTCATTATTCAATGATTATAATGATGCTATTGAACTGCTTGATATTTTTAAAAATATTAACAAAAAACTTAATAATAATGATTTAAAAAATCAAATTATTTTACAATTTAACAATAAAAAAGAATCTTTTCTTTTAACATTAAATAACTCTAAAAATAAAATTTTTGAATTTAAATCGTCTGATATCATTAAAGAATTTACTGATTCTTATATTGTTGATGAGGATTTGTTTTATGACGATAATCAAATATTAAATATAACTAAAAATAATAACATTGATTTTGTTAAACATATTGATGGCTACTATAAGGCTATTTCAAAAGATAATAAAAAACAATTATTTGCTTCGATTAATATGATTAATGGGGAATCTTTTAATATCAAAAAAATTACACTTTTTGATATTTATTCTGATATAAAGTCTATTTTAAAAGAGAAATTAATTTCTTTATCTATTAAGTATAACAACGAAATAAATAAAATGAATGATAATATTCTTTCTTTAAACAACAAAGTAGTAAGAACTACTTCAAATTTTAATATATTAAAAAATTATACTGAAAATGATATTTTGAAAGATATTCCTCTTTGTTTATTTTTTAAATTTAATAAAAAAGAAGAATTTGAATATCAACCTCCTAAATCTAAATATGGAATAAATTCACACGCAAAACTTTATTTTTCACAAGAAAGAATGAAATCTAATACTTTTCGATATGATTTGAGCAATATAGATATATTTAATAATTTACAAAAACAACAAGATGAATTATTTAACATTTTAAACAATTTTATTCAAATAAAATATATTTTTTCTGAAAACAGAACTGCTTTTCAGGGTTGCGTAGGATTTTTAAGTTGCCAACATAAAAAAGTTAACAGAACTATATTTAATCCTTTAATTAATGAATATGAAGAATTATATTGTTTAGAAGGTGATATTATTGTTTCTGATAATAGAAAAGAATTATGTTTTATTAGAATGTATTATACTAATCACTCTCTTTTATATTTTTCAATAAATTCTAAAACTAAAGAAGAAGTTAAAAATATTTTTGATGCGGGTTTTAGCGATTATTATCAAATATATAGACTTCAAGAAAGTTTTGAAAACTTTTAATTGACTTGAATTTATACATTTGTTACAATAAACCTAATCTCACAGTTAGAAGTCGGTAACGTTGAGATCGGGTTTATTGTTTTCCTGCCGCTCACAATGGCGAAAAATCTCTTACTTTTTTATATAACTTTTTTAATTAAACCTAAATTCTTGTGTTTATTAAAATGTTAAGTGAGCAAACTACCGCAAAATAAAACTAAAACACAAGTAAACTTATAGGATTTAATTATGTCAATTACTATTAATACACTTGAAAAAGCTAAAAAAATTACAAAATCTCTTTTTGATTACTCAAAAAATAATAAAACAACTTTATCTGGTTTTCGTTCTTTATTTTCGCGGGAATGTGGCTTTAATGAACTTCAAGATGCATTTACAAAAGAAAATGAAAGAAAACGTGAATTTGTTTTAAGTCAATATATTTCATATCTTGATGATCCTCGCGTTACAATCGAAGTAGCCAGAGAAATTGGTGAAGATTATGACAAAGCAAAATCATATTTTGAAGAACATTTCCAAAATCACGATGGCATTATGTTTCCCGTTTTAAATGCCTCAATGCTATATAATCGTTGTCAAGAAATTTTAACACTTTTTGGAGAACTTGAATGGTTTAATACCACAAGCGCTTTCAAAGCCCTAACAAAGATGTCTTTTGAAAAGTCTCGTATTCGCTATGTCAGTCAAGATATCGGAAACTACGGAAATCCAGAACTTATTGTGGCAATTGAAACTATGGAATTGTTTTTCAGAAATGGCGCTGATGGTTTTGAGCAGTTTGTTCAATATAATCACGAAGAAGACTGGACTCCAGAAGACGGTTTTTATAATCTTTATAAAAAAGTTAAGCTTTTAACTCGTGGATTTATTTTTAGCCAATGCAATGTAGGTCAAGGAATAAATGATTCAGTTCATAGTAAAAATAAAGAAATTCGTGAAAATATTAGAAATAAAAAATTAAAAGCAGAAGAACTTAAAGAAAAAAATCTTAAAGTTTTCTATCGTGGTACTTGGTTTTCGGGATTTTAATATGATTAAAAAAATTAAAACTTTCTTTATTAATTATCTTCGTGGCAACATTTGCCACAAAGATACTAGTTTAAACAAGCAAAAAATAAAAAAAGAAAAATCTTCTGAAGATTTGTTTAGAGAAAAATTTTTTGTGCAAGCAAAAGCTGCTGATAAAATGTTTAAAGAAGTTAGCAATAGAGAAAAAAATATATCAAAAAAAACAAATCCTATTCTCAAGAAATATAATCGTAAAAATAAACCTAATAATGATTATTTTGTTTCTCCTTTAGGAAATTCTTTTAATTCTTGTAACAGTAAAGAAGATTAATTATGAAAAAAATCAAACAATACTTTGTTAATATTCTTTATTATTTTTTTAATAAAAAAGTTAATAAAAATATTTTTCAAATAGATGATATTTTAGGTCATCCAGAAGTTGTAAAACATGCAAAAGCAACTGATAAAATGATTAAAGATATTGAAAAAAAACACAAAGAGGCTCGCATTCATAGAGCAAAATCTAAAGAACATATTCTTAGAAAACATTTTGGAAAAGAAGTTTATAAAAAAGGATTCTATGAAAGAAAAGATGTTATTGATTTCATTATGACTTCCTACCATTTTAATGATCCACAAAGCAAATCTAGTAGCTATCATTCAGGAAAAGGCAATGCTAATCATGATGATAATAATCATTCTACAAGTCATTCTGGTGGCTCTTGTGGGAGCTGTAGTGACGATTAAATTTTAATGGCTTTTTTTATTTTGATATGTTATTATTATAAATCTTATTAATAATTAGGACTTTTTATGAGAAATTTAAGAAATTTATTTAGTAAAGAGAATATAAAAAACTCTATTAAGCAAACTCGAATTCAAGCTATTTTATTTAATGTATTAATATTTCCATTAATATATTTTTTGCCACCTGAATATTTAGGACTTTCTATTGCTTCTCTTGGTTATCCAAGTGGTTTGTTTTTAAATACTTTTATTCATGCTGGAATATTGCATATCGCTATGAATATGTTAGTTACTTATCAATTTGGTGAGCTAATCGATGAACTTTATCAAAAGAAAGAACAATACCTTCTTTATTTTGCATTAGGCATTCCCATCACAGCTATTATGTATCTATATATTTATACATTACAACCAGAAATCTTATTAGTAGGTTATTCAGGAATTGCTATGGGATTAGTCGGTGCTTGTTTTAGATTTTTTCCTAAAACTGCTAAAAAGTCTATTGCATTACAGCTTATTATTTTCCATGTCATCATTATTGCTTTTGAATTATCTGTTTCTTGGGAAGCGCATTTAACAGGATTTGTTTTTGGGATGCTTTACTCTTACAATAGATTTTTATATAAGCAACCTCAAAATCTACCTAATGATTATGACGGTGAAGATAATCGTTCTATTGCTAATTTTTAAGAGTGTTTAAATGAAAATACAAACACCCATGCAGACGTTAAGAGATCATTTGAAAAACTTTGATCTCTTAACTGAGCAATTTAATCTTACAAGAAAACGCTTTCAACATAGAAAGTCTAAATCGGTAATGTATCCTTATAAAGATAAAAAGGCTATTCATTCTGATTTTTTAATGGTTTTTTATCTTGATACACTTGGTAAAAAAGACTCTTTTGGTTTTAAATTCACTTATTTAGATACAAAGAAAGAAGAAGTTATTAAAGAACAATATTTTGAAATTAATTTTAAAATTAATGGAGAAATATATAATTCAAAACTTTTTTCAATTCAAGAAGCTAAATCTATTCTTAAATTTATTAATAATTCAATAAAAGAAAATCATTTTGATAAAATCTCTTTCTTTGAATTTTTAAAAACAAATTTTATGATTTCAGATAAAGAGTTGATTGATAATTATGAATTATTTGAAGCTGAATTTAATAAAGAATCTAAACATCTACAAAAAGAACTTGTATTTCAAGAAGTCAACTCTAATACCTTACATAGAGTCATTATAAAAAAGGAAGTTGAGTTGCACGAGTTTGTTAATGAACTTGAAGAAACAAGACAAATTGAAATATTAGAATTAAGAATCAAACAGTTAAGGTCTATTGTAAATCAGAAAAAATTAGAAAAGTATAATAAATTAGAAATAAAGAAATATAAAGATTTATTAGAACACTCAAAATCTAAAATTGATATTGTCATTGAAGATATTAATCGTTTAATTATGAAAATTAATAAAAAATTTAATATTAAATCTTCCATTGTTAATAAATTTAAAAATAAATTTTCCCAAAATGATGAATTTTAAATTTTTTGTATTATAATAATATTAAAAGGATTTAATATGACTCAAAATGATATTTTATTTAAAAAACTAAAAGGTTCTGTATTGGCTATTACTGATTATTCTACTGATCCTAATGCATATATGCCTGAAACAGTTAAAAAGGATTATCTTGAATTAAAGGAAATGGAAGGTTTAAAAAAAGAGTTTGGATATAATGCACTACCTTCTTCTGGATTATCAACTATTACTAAATTAAAAGAAAGAATTGATACTTTTAATGAAAATGTAAATTCTTTAATTGATAAAATTAATTTATTTAGCAATCTTGATATTGATATCAATAATAAAATAACACAAATGGAAAGCTTATCTGAAGTTTTAAAAGTTAAAGGAAATACTGTTAAAGAAAAATCAATTTTTCAGGCTAATCAAGAAATGAATTTTGTATTAAATAAACACAAACAAACATTAAATGTAAATTTACCAGATGATAAAGAATTGATAGGTAAAATAGAAAGTTTATTAGAAACTAAAAATAGTCCTCAAAAATATACAAAGAAGGCTTCAATATGAAGCCTTCTTATTAATCACTTTAATTTTCTTTGTATTCTTTTAATTCAAAATAAGCCCTATATCCATAAATATAATTCATCGTTAATTCATAATTTTTTTCTTCTGTTATTTTAAATCCAATTTTTTCTATCATTTCTTTATTTATATCTAATTTTTCTTTTTCTAATAAATAAATTGCCTTTATTATATAAGTTTTTTCTTGTTCTAATGCGGCTTCCTGATAATCAAGTTCTACAACTCCTTCTTTAAACTCTATATCTCTAAAAATATTTAATACTGTTTCATGCTGATTTAAGGTTTTTATTTCATAAGCCACTTCATCTACTTCATCTACTTCCATTTCATTTAACCAATCACTTATTAAACCTGCACTCGTTAAGCCAGAAAATAATATAATAAAGCTTGCTATTATAATTTGTATTGTGTTTTTCATTTTAATTACCTTTTTTATTTTAATTTAATCATTATATATTAAATACTCTTTATTTTCAATTATTTTGTTTCAATTTCAAATCCAACTTGATATTCAATCTATATTGTTTTATAATATCCACTTCTTTTGGTAACTTTATACTTAATATGATTAAAAGTAAATTTAAAACAAATACAGAATCAAGAAGTTTTTATGTGAAAAATAAAGACATATTGCTGAATACAAAAGATTTTGTAAATCATTCTGTATTTTATATAAAAACACATTATTTTGATCATTTTATTGAATCAAACTCTTTTGTAAAATTTTTGTTTTATAATTTTTTGGAAAAATTTATTAGAGAAGAATTTAAAGATTCCTTATTAAAATTAAAATCAAAATCTTGGCTTTATGTTTTTGATTTTAGAGATAATACTTTTATAATAAAAGATAAACAATTTATTTCTTTTGTTGATGATAAAGAATTAAATGAAGAATTCAAAAAAGAATTTACTTTTTTATTTTTTGTATGGTTTATTGAAAATAATCACAAACTTAATATTAAAAGCGAAATATATTCATCAGCTATAAAAGCTATATTAAATCAAAAAGATAAAATATTAATTAAATCAAGAATGAGAGATTTTTAATGAAAATTAAAGAAAGAGAAAATCAAGAAGAAAAATTTAAAAGTTATTTAATTAATTCTTTAAATCTTACAATAAAAGATACCGATTTACATACTGAAATTAAATTAAAAATTGAAAAATCAAATTCAAATACATTTTTTTCTGATTATCATTCTCATTTTAATGAACTTTTTTCTACAAATAAAGATTTTGTAGAACTTGTCATTAATAATAAAATTGTAGAACATTCTTACTATTATAATGATTTAACTACATTAATCTCTTATTATTTTAAAAATTGTGATATTGATAAAATTGTTTTTTTTGCTGAACTTTTTTATATTCACAAAGAATTAAATCATGTAGAATTTATTATTGCTAATAATTTAACCAATCTTCATAAGAAAAAACATCATAGGTTGACTTATTTTCTTTTGAATACTTCAATAATGAGAATTTTTTGTATAAGAAAAGAACTTACTTTGAAAAATATTATGAAGAAAACACCTAAACTTGGTAGCATTTATAAACGAATTAATGTTATTAATAATATAGACTCTTTTTAATTTTTTTGTTATAATACTACTTTTAATAACAGGAAAAATAATATGTCTTCTAAATATTACTGTTTAAAATGCCAAGCACCTAATAGCGGCTGTAAATGTGGTAATACTGATTATCATTTCTCTTATTCTTATAAATTAAGAGTGCCTACTTCCATTAAGAATAAAGTTTTATTTAGAAAATTTTTAGATGATTGCCCTATTTTTGTTAACTGTGTGCCTGAAGAATTAAAACCTGCTTTTAGAGATTTATTAAGAAAAGTTAAGTATTTTGATAAATCTATCAATGGTAGAACTTCTGTTATTGTTAGAAAAAATGAAAAAATGGAAACAGACATTTTTAAATAATTTTATTTGCTTTCCAACTTTTTTATTGTTATAATAAACCTATCTTAATTAATCAGGTAAAAAACTATGAATGGACGTATTGATATTCAAATTCCAAAAAATATCACTCCTTTTTTAGACGCTGCATTTACTTTTGTAGCATTACAATCAACCATTAATTCAAAATATTCTTCTGGATTTGATAAGTTTGAATTTAAAAAACGTTTTTCTTCTTCTATTCAAGATAGCGTTGATTTTAAATTTCAAGCGAATGAAGATGAATTAAGACTTATCTTTGATTTAACACGCTCTCTTATGAACAATCCACAATTTATGACAGCAAAAGAGCGTCAAGATAACAATTTAACTGACTTTTCTGATTATATTGATAAGCAAGTTAAACATTACAAAACTCTTTATATTAGCTCACATTTTTAATGTGAGTTAATTTATTATTAAATTTCTGGAGAATTTTAAATGAATAAAAATTTTAAAGTCGGTTTGTTTGGTACTTGTGGTAGTTCAACTTGGCGTAAAGACTTTATTGAAACATATAAAGAACTTGGTATTGATTATTTTAATCCACAATTAGGTGAGGGCGAATGGACTCCTGAATGTGCGGATATTGAAAATCAACATTTTAAAACTGATGAAATTATTTTATTCCCTGTTACTAATGAAACTACTGGTCTTGGATCATTAGCAGAAGTTGGATTCTCTATTGCTGAAACTTTAAGAAATCTAAATGAACGTTATTTAGTGGTCTATATAGATCCTGATTGTATTGATTCAAAGGCTGATGCCAATGAAATTAAAACTTCAATAAGAACACGTAAATTAGTATCTTCAAAAGTTAAACTTGAAGCTGATATTAATGCAAAAGTATTTATTGTCTATTCATTAGAAGAAATGAAATCTCTTTCAATTGAAATTGCTAAATATATTAAGGAAGATTCTTTCTCTAAAACACAAGAATTTTTTAAGGTTGGTTAAATGATTTATAAACTTAATTCATTAGAAAAAGATTCAGTTTTAAATCTTTTTGACTTTGATTATGATGAATTTTTCTTTTATGAAAACATTGAAAGAGAAGATTTCATTAAAGCTTTATGTTATTTTTTATCTTTTTTTTCAAATCAAAAAAGTATAGAAAATATTCAATCAGCCTATTATTCAATACAAAATTCATTTGGTTCTGGTGAAGAAGAACAGTTTTTTAAGAATTTTATTTTTATTAATAAAATTTTAATAGATAAATATAATTTTTCATTTCTTCGAATTATTTTAAAAGATTTAGATACAATATCAAAATTTGAAGTAGACAGAGAAGAATACATTATTTATACCTGTGAAGAATGCAATGGTAATGGCGAAGTTTTTTGTAATGAAGAACAAAACTCTATGCATATTTGTATGGAATGTGGTGGTTCTGGTAATGTTGAATTGTATAATCCAAATTATGATATGTTATCTAATAGAGATATTGATAAAATAAAACATATTGAATTTAATTTTAAAAAGAACATTAAAAATATTATCAATACTGTTGTGCAAATAATTTTAGAAGAAGAATTACATCCTGATATTGGTGAAGTTTATAAACCTTATAAAACCATAAATAATGTAAAAAACTTTTGATTTTGAGATTAATTATTGATACAATTAATTTTATCAATAATGAGCCATAAATCCTCGCTCAATTCGGGCAGGAATAAATCAGAAAAGGAAACTTTATGAACAGTTTTTTATTAAATATGCTTCTTTCTACTAAAAATATGTTTCTTTCAGAAGATGAAAAGAGATATTTAAGGAATGAAGATATTGATTTAAATTTGAATCAAGTATGGACTCTTCCTTTTGATGTCGCTGATAAGTATTGTGAACCTGTCATTATTTCAATTACCAAAACCATTAAAAAGAATGCCCCTTGATTCATCTATGGGGATGAATTTTTAACCTTTTTTTTATTTATTCTTCAATTTATTTCAATATGTTATTGAAATAAATTGAGATTGTATTATAATTCTACTATGAAAAACTT
>CEPZ01209635.1_pt1 | contig 20709 bp, 31 predicted proteins | sample 530461 | NCBI WGS metagenome assembly CEPZ01 (sample SAMEA2620106, study PRJEB7988) | marine metagenome | isolation source: saline water (ENVO:00002010), including
CCTCCAACAGCCGAGGTAACAATCCGGTGCTCTGCCAGTTGAACTACGCCCCATCACTATCAAGACCATCAGGAATGAATGACTCACCGATCACCTTGCGAATCCCAGGAACATATCCTGGATTGAGATCATCTGACACAGGAAGTCTTACCCTGACCCAGTCGTCCCAGACAACCTGGATACTCTTGAGTGGCCAGACCTCCATAATCGTTCCTAGCTTACCAGACTTGACACACTGGACCCGATCACCAAAGAGATAGTTATTTGAAAACTGTGTTAGAAGTTGTTTTTTCATATTTCACCTTATTATACATAACATACAAAAAGATTGCATGCTATAATAGTTTTATGTGTGCTGAGCTTTCAATTGCTCCTGATGACGTTTGACAGATGAATCTTGCCTTAGAATGAAGATCATCTATATTTAATGCACCAGAGTATGATAGGCCAGATCTAATCCCGGCACATAGCTCACTCAGTACATTACTTACAGAGCCCTTTACTTGAACAATAGTTGACACGCCCTCAAGTGATGAGGCATGGCCCCTCCAGTCAATTTGAGCCTCGACTGATGCCATGCCACGATATACCTTATACGTCTTATCGCCTTTATAGATAATCTCGCCTGGTGACTCTAGCGTTCCTGACAATAGTGATCCTAGCATTACAAAATCTGCCCCTGCCGCAAGAGCCTTGACAATGTCACCGCTATTTTTGATCCCGCCATCAGCAATAATTTGAACGCTTCCTGCAAACTCAGACTCAGAGATGTCAAGAATGGATTGAAATGTTGGAACACCATGAGCTGTTTTAATTCTCGTAGAACAAATACTTCCTCCCCCTACACTTGTTCTTACGCTGCTTGCACCCCATCTAGCGAGATCATCAAAGCCCTCTCTTGTTGCAACATTACCAGCCATGATGTGGACATCACTTCCAAACTCATCTCGTAGTGCTTTAAGTGCATCCTTCATCATAACGTGATGACCATGAGCTACATCAACACAGACCACGTTAGCGCCCGCTCGTAGCAGCTCTCCTGCCCTTTCAATATAATCACCCGTTATTCCTGTTGCTGCACCGACATTTTTTGCACCATTTTTACGAGCTGTCATCACATGGGAAGCCTGTTCATCAATTGTATTATATCTGTGGATTATTCCCATCCCGCCGGAGTTGCTCATTTTTTCTGCCATGCTAGAACACGTCACTGTATCCATTGGGCTTGAAAGAATAGGAACATCTAAGTGCCCTACATCGCTGAGAGTTGATCCTATATCTATCTCTGATCTGCTTCTAATTTTAGAGTATTGTGGAACTAGCAAGACATCATCAAAGCAAAGTCCGGTCATAAATTTTTCATAATTTTTCTTATCAATGAGCATGTGATCTCCTTTTATCGCACAATGCTTTTCTTAAATTCTTCAGGAAACATATCTCTATTCTGTCTAAAGAATCTTTCCCAATCAGCATCCAGAATATATGTTACAGCACTATCATCAAGTGACCTTACACTTCTTCCGGCAGCTTGAACTATTTTTTTTGCTGTTTGTAATGGATACCAGCCATTCCACTTATTCATTCTTTTTTTTATCAATGGATCTCCGAGGTATGGATACGGAATTTTCATAATTATCTGAAATCTTGATAGGTCACCGTGAAGATCGACGCCCTCAGACATTGAAGGTGATAATAGAACTGTCGGCTCTTTTGACCTCATGTGCTGTCTAAGAATCTCGTCTCTATTTTCACTTGTGTGAATAAGAAGTCGCTTAGACCTTATATGACTCTTCAAATATTTTGCAATTTTAAAAGTATGACAGTGTATTACACCCTTCGAATTCTTGTGTTCCTTTAAAATTTCTCTAACAGCTTGTGTCATTTTTGGAAGAGACATATCAATATTTTTAGCACTCATACTTCCAATTGGATATGATATCACCGGACGATTCTCAACGGGAAATGGAGATGGAATTGAAATAAATGATACGTCACTTTCATTTAGGCCAAGAGACTTACAAAATGTTTTATGATCCAGTATTGTTGCTGACATCATCAAAACTCTATCTCCCAGCCTAAATAGATACTCATTAGCAAAGGAAGAAACATCAATTGCTTTAAACACAAACTTTCTCATTGATCGACCATATGAACTAATACTATCCATCACCCAGTTATCCTTATCATATACCTTGAGAAATTTTTCAATCTTACCGACATGAGACTTTAGCATGTCATATTGCTTTGAAAGTGATGCAAACTCCTTTATCCTGCTGTCAAGCCCTGTTTTCTTAAGCGTTCTTTCCATGTGGTCAAGTTGCGACTTTATCTTTGGAAAATATACAGACCTCATCCACTTTACGACCTGAAACTGTGTCATTCTTTCCGGCCAGCGTATTTTGAGAGCGTGCTTTGCAAATCTCTCTGAGACAGTTATCTCAACAAACTTACTTAGCTCAGATTCAATATTGTGACATTCATCAATCACAAGAACGTGTCTTGGTGTTATCTTTCTAGAAAATGCTGCTTCAGTAAGAAAGTATGGAAAATTTGTTACAGATGACTGTGACTCTAAGAACTTTTGCTTCTTATTCTTATATGTGCAATTATATGTACATGCCTTAAAAAATCTACTATCCTTATCCTCATTTCTTAAGAGCCGCTGTGATTCTTGACATGTATTTTTCTTATGATATGAACAAGAATAGTTTGATGACGACTTAATAGACTTCATCCCTTCGGGGTGGCTACCAAAATCTTTCTCATATTGATCTTGCAATATCTTTTGCGTTGTTACAAAATATGATCCGGGCAAATATGTGTCTATTCTCTGCAAGTGATTGTTCAAGTATTTTGAAACCGTGAGACCTATTGCAGACTTGCCTGTGCCTGTTCCAGATTCAAGAATGACAATTTTTTTTTCATCATTGATGAATGCATTTAAGATAAAATCAATTGCCTCGACTTGACTATTTCTAATTTTGTCATGTGGAAATAATTCAATATAATCAAACATAGTTCTGTATTTTTATTCAATAGCATCATTTAGATGCTGTTCATTGTCTCTGAGAATGGATTCGACCTCTTTTTCGCAAGCATCGACTATAATTCGAATTGTGTCAACTTTCTCCTTCATTAACATTAGCTCTTTATCTAAGCTGGCTATGCTTAAATTCTCTATCTGTTTATTTTCGCTCATCTATTATTCCATTATCAACGTGGTAGGGTAAGTGGGATTCGAACCCACACGGCCTTTAGGCCAGCGGGTTTTAAGCCCGCATCGTATACCATTCCGACATTACCCCAAAGATATGTTCCATTTCAGAAACATTATACATCCAGGGGTTCTACTTTACACGCTATTGACTGTCAAATTTATTTATTATTGCTATCATCATGATGCTTGAGATGGCACCAATAGAGCTAAAACACATTGATGAAATATTTGAAAACACTGTAGAGAGAATTATTATTGTCGTATTTGTTGCAAGAAGAAAATACCAGAACTGAAGCTGCTTTAACAATTTTATTCTCCGATGTCATAATTTTAAAATGTTCTCTATAAAGAGATCTTATATCCGACTTCTACAAGCTCGCCATAGTCAGGAGTGAAACCCAGTGAGACAGTGTTCGTTTCAGGAATATACACCCAGTCGTTTGTTATCTGCCTTTCGATATAGACGACCATAGACTTAACAATGGGATCATCTTCGCTTAGAACTATGCTATCTTTCATCTTTGTGATAAATGATGAATCAGACAACCATAGCGACCAATCACTACCGCATATGTCAATTTCATCTTTTCCATATAGTGATGCCAGCTCTATGTACTTGTGCCCGACGTCACTCCAGAAGCTGCACAAACTGTCAGGATCTTCAACTGTTGTTATTGATACAATGTCGTGATCAACATCAACAAACATTGCACTCATCCACGAGCGAAATGCATCAGGGGATATATTGCTTTGTTCATCCTCGTCTGAGATTAGAAATAACAAAAAATCTGCATCTGGTCTCGAAAACTCTCCACCAGTCTGCGATGTTAAAAATGTGTAAGCTGCTAAAAAACCTTCTTCATAAAATGATGTTGGTAGAAGACTGGGAGCCATTAACATGTCTATCTGACTTGAACTTGAGCTATATGGCCCTAGATACCCAAGTCTTGTGGAATCAGCTGTAATATACCCAAACTGATAGTTCATTGTCAGGCTCTCGATATCAAGACGAAGGATATCCATTCCTGTTGCAACGTTTGCAAAATTATCATTCATGCTACATGATGTATCAAGGACAACAAGAACGTCAAGGCTATCTATTCTATCTGCTTGTGTGAATGAATCAATAATAACATGCGTCTCTGCACGATCTATCATTGTAAAGTCATTGCTACAACCTGCGACTGGCAATAACATAGCTAAAAAAAGAAGTGTATGTCGTACACAGAACAGCTTATACAATAAAGTAAAAAAGATGTTTAGCGAACACATACTCGAGGTACCCTTATGGTATACATATGTGCCAATCATAAAACACCTGACAGTGTGCTTGGCTATTTTCTATTCAAAATTTACGTACGGCGTTATCATTTCATCAATTTTTTTGATAACACTTTCACACATTGCTGCAACCTTCGCCTGTTTAACGACAGCAGTTGCTGGGCTGGATCGTCCGTCAAGTGATACATACATATCTAGCACTGCATCACGTAAAGCAACAATCTTATTTATATCTTCCTTATTCATCACACATATCCCTCTAGCTGACTTTCTATCAGCTCTGGACCGCCACCTAGACATTGACATGATTATCACATCATAGACTGCAGCTAGATCCAACAGAGACAATTCTACACAAAGTATGATCTAGTCGTAAATTACATCTAAGATTTCAAAGAATTTTATGCCGCTGGGCGCGCTAAATTCAACATCGTCACCCTTTGACAATCCTATTATCTCAGATGCCAGAGGAGACTTATAGCTTATCTTGCCCATCTTTATGTCTGACTCTGTTTCTCCGACAATTTTATATGTCACCTCTTCATCAGTATCACAGTTAAGAAGAACAGCCCTTACTCCAAATACGACTCTTCCGTCTCGCTTTAGTCCGTGGTTTGTTATTATTTCTGTCTCACTGATAAAGTTTTTAATCTGATTAATTCGCATCTCATTTTGTTGCTGTCTATCTTTTGCATATGAAAATTCTGCATTCTCACTAATGTCGCCATATTCTCGTGCTCTTTCAATCTCATTTGCTATTTCTAGCCTCACCACTGTTGATCTTTTCTTTAGCTCGCCAGCGAGATCGTTATATCCTGCTTGTGTTATTGGGTGTCTCATGACCTATTTCCTTCTGTGCTGTGCTTCATTCCTTTATGATCGTTGACAAGTGAACTGCTACTTTGAATTTTCTTGCCTCCAATATTCCACAATAGCTCTATCCCTAGCTTATTACATATGCTAATTTCAGGTGTATTTGTATTTATTCTGTCTCCGCCGTTTGCAAAGTATGTCAAATCAACAGACTCTTTTAGTGAGTTAAGTGCGTCACAAACCGTTCTATCGCCATCATCTACTGGAATAACCTTGACAACACCCTTGATAGATTCTAATATTTCTGCCCTCTCATTCCATGGCATAAAAACATATCCCTTCTTATTCCTTAGCCACGTATCACTATTAAGAATCACTATTACATCTCCGTGCTTTGATGCATCTATGATCATTCTCACGTGACCCACATGAACAGGATCAAATCCGCCGCTTACTGCAATTGTGTCCCTACACTTCTTGCCCATTATTTTCTCCAACTATGTCAAGATCTTCGCTGAAGAATGCTTCAACTTTTCCTGATACCATAACTATTACCAGGTCAGCAGTTTCATCATTAAAATTACTTCCCATACATCTTGTCTCTGTGTCAATAACAATTCCGCATAGTCCTTCTGGAAACCAATCAGGATCCCATCCTGCTGACAGCATTGCAGACTCACATAGGCTTACAAGACTTCCTATAACCATAGAGGTAGTTTAACATAAACGCTAAACTTTTACAAACGTATTAGGCTTATCCCACGCCTTCAAATCTTGGAGACTGATAGTTGTTATTGCTTCCGGTCAATGTTCCTGTAAGAACAGGAAATTCGCTATTCTGAATTCCAGTTAGTCCTGCAATAAGGCTGAAGCTTGTAGGAGCTGTCCCTGCGTCAGCAGCAAACCATAGCTCTTTACACCTAAGCTCAAGCCTTGACGTGACCTGATTTCCTGACACAAGAAGATAGTTGTTAGCTTCTTTAGACCCAAGCGTTCCCGTCACACCATTTTCAGAAAACCCTACACGCAACCAGTTTTGACTTGTGTTCTGCACAACAAAGAATCGAGTTACGTATGGAAACTTGATACGAACCGGTTCGTTTACAACCTCATTTGCTGCAGAGCTTGTAACAAAAGGGACGCCTGAGACCTCGTATGCCGGAACAAAATTTGCTCCTTGCTTTGTTCTATTATTAATGCCCACTTATAAGTACCTCATTCATGCAATATTAATTATATCCCTTCTAGGGAAGTTGTGAACTTCATTTTCATAGCTTTGTCTTACAGATCACGCATTCTATATGCCGCTACCATATCGTGACAATTGCTCTCATCTTGTTTCTCAGGTAAAATTCCACACTGAGAATAGAAGAAATGTGTAATCTCATGCAAAAAAATATCTTCAACTGTCTCTGTGCAGTCTGAGCAGATAAATGAAAATGCCTTATTCGAGTACGTAAATTGTGTCAGACCGAAAAATTCTGAATCTTCATCGTCGTTAATCACGACAACATCTTTATTATTTAAAATATCATTGGGAATGACATGAAAGCTAATATGACCATCTTTACAGTCTGCAAGAGACGTAGAAAGCCTTTGTGCAGCAAATGTCCCAGCTAGCTTCACTGCTGATTCGAGCTTCGTAGAATCCTCTTCTGTTCTTGAGCGCACTCTAATAGAAGTAAAGCTTTCCTCATCAGGAGACGAAAGCACGTGCCAGCTGTTATAAGTGTATTGTCCAGAATTATCTTGAGACTGTTTAATAAGTGACTCGACGCTTTCAGAGCACCCTGCCAAAAATAAGCTGAAAATAGTAGTAAGCATATAATATTACCTCTAAGAAATAATACCTCACGCACAAAAATATTGCACGAAATAGGCTAAGCTGAAACCTATTATCTTTTAGCTTTTGTCAGTATCAGTGCTACGGAAGGCTTGGCTTATCTGAACTTTCCCATGCTGCCCGTGCTGTTTCAACGGAATCAGGACCGCCAGGTGAAATACCCCGTGACGCTGCGCGTTCTAATGCAGCATCAAGATGACTAGCTGCATCATTTGTGGCACCCTGGCTTGCATAACCCAGCGCGCGTTCAATGTTGCCTCCAACCATAGCCCTTACAGAGCCGCTTAGCTGGTCCCAGACAGAAACTGCAGCATCAAACTTTTTTACCAGATCGCTCACATCCCCCTGTTCAAGCAGATGTCTTTCTAACTCTTCTCTAATAACTTGTCGAAGTTGACCTTTTGTAATTTTCATTTGTTTTTATATCTCCAAGGCATTATTAAATATGCCATGACTGTGAAAGTTTCCATTTCTTTTTAAAGCTTACTTGACCGCATGCACGAACTAAATATCAATTATTAGCTTTCCGTCGAGATGGTCTATTTCATGCTGTATCATAACAGCCGTAATACCGTCTGCATCATTCTCTGTTAAAACTCCATCAACAGTTTGATATCTTACTGTTATATGAGATGCCCTAGGCATTATTTTAAACTGTCCCGGCAATGATGAGCATCCCTCATCAATAGATATTTCTCCAAACCAGCTTGTTATCTCCGGGTTTATTAAAGCGACCGGCTCAGATTCAGAAATAATTCTACTCTTTAATTTCTTGTTATCTACAACAATGACTCTTTCTAGGGCTCCTACTTGCGGAGCTGAAATGCTTAACGACTTAGAATCTCTCATAGCATTTATCATACTGTCTATTAATAATGTTATATTGCCATCTATTGACGTAACTGTCTTAGATACATCGCTTAAAATGTCTGCGGGCCATATAAAAATTTCTGTTGATCTTTTATCTCTAGTTGTCATATTCATCATCTTCTACGCTGTGCTTCCTTGAAAGCATCCGCGTCGCGTTATCACCGTCTACTATTTCACTAATAATGTAATTATCATTTTTTAAAAGTGAATCACGTGCATCAAAAATTTCATCACAGAAGCTTAAGAATTCTTCAACTGGAAATGCAACTGATACTCGATCAAATGAAACAACGACAACGTCTGTCTCTGTATCTAGCCATATATTTTCTGTTAATAGCGTCGGATTTTCCACAATTTACCTCTTTGTCATATTGAGATTAATCATAGAATATCTATTGTCCCCATAAAGGATCAATTCGATATTTTCTTAAAAACATATAGCTTTGACATGTGCGCCGGGATGTTTTCGAGTCCGTGCAACTTGTTAATCTTACCAAATAGCCCGGGAGTAGTTTCATCATTGTGTGAAAAAATCATGCTGTAACCCTTTAGGGCATCACAAAGATCATCTTCAGACAAAAGAAGCCCACGTATATAATTGACTGATTCTTCATACACTTTATATGATGATCTTTCCCAGGAGTCGCCATGTGACATCATTGTCTTTATCACGATATATTTGGGTGATATCCTTTTCCACAAATCAGCAATTGCATGAAAGTACTCAAGTGAAGGAAAGTGATATATTACAGAAAACGCAATTAAGAGATCTATTCTCTCATCTTCAAGGGCATCAGATACAGCTTTAAATGACGAGACATCATCTATAAGATAAGCCGTAGCATCTGGAATTATGCCAAGTGCAACATCAATAACATCATTTGAAATGTCTACAATGTGAACATCTCTACCATCACATATCATCGCAGACGTCCAACATGATCCAGGGCCCCAATCTAAAACTGATGAGATCTCACTCATGTCTATGGCATTAATACATCTTGAAAATGACTTTTGAACGTGATACTTCTTTTTTCTTACAGCATCACCGGGAGACTTAATGTGCTTCCAGCCAGGGGAGACATCTCCCCAGGTGTCACTTAGCTTTTTGTGGATGCATCTTTTTTTTTGCCATTTTTAACCCTATCTTTTTTTTCAGCCTTTGGCTGCTTAATAACCTCTTTTTTCGGTCTAAAAAGATCCGGATCACCCTGGCCGTGCAATAGCACCAGACCGTCTACAGTTGAATCGTCTGGTACAGTGATATCATTTGCAACTAAAACATCAATAAAATCTGACTTTGTACGAATGTTATTCTTTTTAAAAAAATTCTTAACATTGACACGCCTTCGACCTACAAAAAAATCCCAACTTATTCCCATGGAAGGTACCTCATATATTATTAATTATATAGTTTCTAGTCTAGCAACTTTATCATATCAAGAATTCCAGATTGAAATCTAGGATCAGATGAAATTCGCTTAACGTTTTCACATGTGGGCTTAACACCATACAGTGAGCATGTATTCTCTGCAAATTTTGTCATAGCAGAGAGAAAAATATTTCTTGCTGTTGAGTGATTCATCTTGTGGCCCATTTCTGTCATACACTCAGCAATTTCCCTATAGCCTAGACCATCGTCATGTGATCTAACTGTTGCATATCCATGATCTGTTTTGTATCCTTTTGGCATTGACATATTTTTATCCTTTTACTATATCAGCGATGTCATCTTCAGTGACGTCGAATGCATCTGTATGTTCAAAATTATCAGATATTCCAAATCTAAGCCTCAAAATTTGCTCCTCTCTCTGAGAGAGCCTTGACAGACATGACTTAATCATTATCATAATTTTTTCCTTGTCAAGAATTCCGTCAATGTCTATATTGTTGCTATCAGCTATCACTTCAATAATTGATCTGCCACCTTCTTCATTTCCAATTGTTCCATCAATTGACAACATGTTTTGAAATTTTATCGATTCAAGGCTGGCCTTCACCATATTTTCTGTCACACCAAGAAGCTCAGAAATTTCTGGAATGCTTGGCTTTTGCCCAAGATCTTTCTCATATTCCTGAATTATTGTTCTTACTTTATACGCTAGAGATGCAGTGTGAGCAGGAACCTTTACAGTATTTCTATTTGTACTAATGTGACGACATACAGACTGCTTTATCCACCAGCACGCGTATGTACTAAATTTGAACCCTCTTCTCCAGTCAAACTTTTCAACGGCTTTCATTAGTCCAATGTTAGACTCTTGGATAAGGTCTTCCATATCACAACCGCTTTTATAATATTTTTTTGCTATGCTGATTGCGAGACGAAGATTTGACTCGATCATGATATTTCTTGCTGTCGCATCTCCTCTTTCAATTCTTTGTGAGAGAATTACCTCTTCCTCTCTTGTTAGAAGTTTAGTATTTGAAACATCTTTAAAGTATGAATCAAGTGACTGTGACATGACTGGCTCCTGTTCTTATGCTATTAAACATCAGATTATAAAAACTTGCACGAAATATGCAAATTATTTCCTAGAGATAAATGTAAACACACTTATTCAATAGGGAAGGGGTTATGTAAAAAAAATGTGTGAGCTTTCTATCTATTTTCAATAGCTGCCATGTAGTTTATATGAGCAATTTTTCTAGCACGTCTTAGCTCAAGCTCTCTTTGGATATAGCAAAGCTCTGTCTCTATGTGCGACCTGCCGCTTCTGTCTCTCGTCCTGCCTACCTGATATGTTAGATTGCTAAATGATCTATTTAGCTCACTTTCATCCATTTTTGAAAGTTCATCATAATTCAGCTTTTTCATGCTACCTCCTATTAATGGTGCATAACTATTATACTACATTATAGCAATGTTTACATGAAACTAAATAACATTTATAAATATTCCGAATCTATCTTTTATCAATGAGGACAGCTGTGATTTTGGAATTCGTGATTTAACTGTAACAGCATACTTTTTTGTGCCGCTGCTTCCAGTATCTATAATTTCACCAACTGAAATTAGAGCCTTATTTAATTTTGCCCATCTTATTGCCATCTGTAAGTCTGTCATGTATGCAGCAATAATTATTGATTTTTTTGAGCCTGGTCTTTTCACCTATATCACAATTGGTTTTCCCTTATACAGAACTTTTTTATTATTCAATGTTAAAATTGTAACAATTTTAACGCCAGGCAGTCCTTTTATTAGCTTTCCTATTGCAGATAAGTTCTTATAGTCACTTCCTCCCCTTGGTAAGAACTTAACATATATTTCAAGCAATGTATTTCTATCGCCGGCTCGTGTTACAGGTTCATTTTGTCCGACAACTGCAACGGTTGGTAAAACTCTTATTCTAGTAAGGGTATCGGGAACATGTGCATCACTCACCATTGTCAGTCTGCATGTGATATTTACAAGATCTTGCCTGAGCCTAAGATCTGCTTGCTCATTCAAAACTATATCAACAATGCTCTTTATTAGATTGTCTTCTGACATGCGAAGGACGTCTCTCTGTTATATAGATATGTATTCGCCAAACTGGAAATAAAGGCTAAAATGAATCATCGTAATCATCGCCTGTCGATTCATCATCTATCATAGCACACCCTACTGTTAGCATCATTCCTGATGCTGATGCAGCATTTTCAAGTGCAGACCTTACAACCTTTAACGGATCTATTATTCCCATCTTTATCATATCACCATACTCATCTGTTAGTGCATTATATCCGTGTTCAGGTTTCATCCCAAGAACTTTTTCAAGAACAAGATCTGGAGTTCCTCCTGAGTTTTTGACAATCTGCCTCAGCGGAGACTGACATGCATTTTTAACGACATGTGCTCCTACGTCATTATCACTATTTTTTGAGCTCTTTCCTTGCTTTGAGCCAGATGCCCTAACTAGAGCTACACCACCACCGGGAACAATTCCCTCCTCTATTGCTGCACGTGTTGCATGTAATGCGTCATCAACCCTGTCCTTTCTCTCTCGTAGTTCAGATTCAGTCGCTCCACCGACACGAAGAATTGCCACGCCGCCTGATAATCTTGACATCCTCAATCTTAAAAGATTGACTTCATCTGTGTCTGCGCTTGTATTGTTTATCTGTGATCTGATGGAGCTAACTCTTTCAGATATTTCACTAGTGTCTCCATTTCCGCCGATAAAGACAGTAGATGACCTGCTAATAATTACCTTTTTGCACCTACCTAAGCTTTCAATTAAAACTCCCTCCAGGCTTTCACCAGATGCATGAGATATTACGTCACATCCTAGCGTAACTGCTAAGTCATTGAGCATTTCTATTCTTGACTCGCCGAAGCCAGGCGATCTTATTGCACAGACCTTTAGTGCTCCTTTTAACTTATTAACAACAAGACCTTGCATGGCATCGCCATCGACATCATCTGCAACTATTAAAAGGCTCTTTTGGGCATTCAAGACCTTTTCAAGAACACCCGTTATCTCTTTCATGCTATCAATCTTCTTATTGCAAAGAAGAATGTACGGATTATCAAGCTCAGATATCATTTTATCTTGGCTTGTAACAAAATAAGGTGATAAGAACCCTCTGTCTATTTGCATTCCCTCAACGACTGTCAAGCTACTATTAAAGCCCTTTGCCTCTTCAACAGTTATAACACCATCTCTTCCAACAGCTCTAAGAGCATCACAAATCAGATCACCTATCTCTGTCTCTCCGTTTGCTGATATTGTTGCCACCTGACGTATCTCATTGTCTGATGTGACAGGTGTGGACATCTTTTTTAAATTTTTAACAATCTTTTCAACCTCTCTATCTATTCCCTTCTTTATATCTGATGCTGGGTATCCTGCTGCGAGCATCTTTAATCCCTCAGAAAAAATTGATTGTGATAAAACTGTTGCTGCTGTTGTTCCGTCGCCCGCAACATCAGCTGTTCTTGACGCAGCTTCCTTTATCATTTGGACGCCTAAGTTTGCAAATGAATCTTTTAAGTTGATTGCCCTTGCAACAGTCACACCATCCTTTGTCAATATTGGGTGGCGGTCCTTTTGTTCAATTACAACATTTCTACCTCTTGGTCCCATAGTAACCTTGACTGCATCAGCTAGAACATTAATTCCCCTAAGAAGATCCTCTCTTGTATCGATGTCAAATTTAATTATCTTACTTATTTCACTCATGTCGATTCCTATTCATAATCAAAATCTTGATTAGAAAATAACTCCTCTAGGTCAAATGGTATATACATAAAATTGCCTGGTCCAATAGAGCACCAGCATGAGCCATCATCATCAATAAATCCAAATTCAGACTGAATCATGAAACACGCAAAGTCACAGTGACCAACTATCCTGCCTTCAATAAGAGAATCCTTTCTGACCTGTAAAAAGGAAAAGTAAATAATTGGTGAGATAAGTAAAAATAAAATCAAAAATTTTAATATTGTGCCTATAACACTATGATTCTTTAATTTATTCATGTAAGGCTCCCAATATTAAAATTAGCTTTCACACCATCACCTAAGTCTACAGATATATTTTCAGATATGCCGTCGCTATCAACAGGCTGAAGCGGTGCATCGGCACCATTATTATCATCACCGAACGCGTTTTTTCTTAAGTCAGAAGCTGATGCTATCATATCGTTTACTGCTCTTGTGGCATCATCAATGAGCCTCACTTTCAAAACATCCAGCGATATAAAAACTTCGACATCTAAACTGTCAAGAGAGGCACAGCTTAGCTTTTTATCAGGCAGCCTCACTACGTATGATACCTCCTCGGCATCAAGAGTCTTCCTTGATACCTGCTCAACAATCATCGACGGAAAAACACGAGAATTTTTCTTTGACAGCAAGTACACAATCTGTCCGACATTGTAGTCCATATTTTCTCCTAATGAAGAAATATACAGCATAGATCATGGACAATATACAAAAACAGCCCACCTTTTTAAAAGGCAGGCCGCTTTGGCTGGAGTCTCTAGTACAGCCTACTTAAATCCAATTCCTGGGAATGCAAGATTAACCAAGCCCTTTCTGCTATTTGTGGGCTGATTATCTCCATATACCCACCTGCTATCACTTTCAACCATTCCAAGATCTTCAAGAACTGTTCTTATCTCGCCTCGCACGGCCTCGCGGAGCCTAGACTCCTCAAGATTTTGCTTTCTCATGCTTGCAACAGCCTCTCTTAGCTCATTCTCATCAACCTCGAGGACCTCATCATCATCAGGATCTTCTTCCTCTGTCTCGTTGACTTGCTCAGCCTGATCTGGACCGTCAATACCAGGATCATCATGCTTACTTCTATTCTGGGCCTCTGTCAGGACACCCGATTCTGAAGCTGGTAGTCCTGCCAGCTTAGAAAGTCTATTTATATCAAAATTCATATTAAATTACTCCAGCATAGATTAAATATGACCCATTAAAAAAAACATCCCTCTCTATTGTCACGTTTCAAGATTATTTTTAACATTACTTGTAATTTTTCGTCCTGCCTCAACAGCTTCTTCCAATGTCTGTAGCCCAAGGGCAATTCTAACTTTATTATAATCGTCAATAGAAAGCTTGCTCTTTAAAACAAGAAGGTCAGCATATTGATGAAGATCCCACTGTGATACAGGAACGTCCTCTCCGTCAAGCCCTGGCTCAAACTCACCTGTGTCCCTTGACTCAAAAATATATAAAAGTGAAGGCATATCCTCCCCGTCAGGAACCATGACAAAGGGAATGTTTGATGATGATCCGTCAGAATTTTCTTCATACAGTATTTCAGGAACCCAGCTAGATGTATTTCTCATTTATATCTCCAAATAGAATAAATGAATTATTTCACAATCATCATGAAATGTTTATGCCTATTCAGAAATGCCTAGTCGACTTCGTGCATTGCTAAAGATTCCCTCAATGTTTTCCTTCTCGTTTGGAAAATCGCTTGTCATTTCTAAAAATCTACTTTCCCATGCATTAATCATTGATTTAAAAAATCCAGGCACGATGTAACTAGCAAGAAATCCTCTGACTGACTCTATTTGGTCTACGTCTAGTTTGCTTAAAATTATATCAGTTACGTCCTGGATATCAGAATCAGAGTTCATCATATTTTTCAAGGCTTCAAAGATGTTGTTAATATCATCTGTATTTGTCTGGCTCCATTCAGTGACAACACTATTGACATCGTCACGCAATGCATTAATAAAGGGTGTTAGCTTGCCCGCATCAACTTTTTCAGCATCTGATCCCACAGGCCCACCATAAACACGCAGCGTGCGCGGAAAGTAATCTTCAACTACCGCACCAGACTCTTTAATAATATTACTAAATAGTTCTGTAATTTTTTTTGCAATAAAGTCATCTTCAAGCCCTATTGCATTTTTTAATCCTTCGTAGAAGTCTTCCCCATATAGCACTATTGAACCAATAACACCGCCGGCACTAAGAATAGATCTTGGCAGAATTCTGCCAAGTCCAGACGTCTGCGACTCTCCAAATATTTCATAAAAACTATCAAAGCTATTTGTCTGTCTTTGCGCACCGAGCGTGAAACCAATGCCACCCATTATCTCTTTAAGAATACGAGCAAGCCTATCATGATCATATTTTTCTGATGTCACCGAACATCTCCCTTCTTTCAGCTAATGTTCGGAGCAGCAAGGTTATTCCTGTTAGCTCCTTATAGTAATTAATCAGTTCTATCTCAAAAGCATTTAGCCATTGCTCCTTTGTTTTTTGATCTCTTCGGGAAAAGTTCTTTCTAAGCTGTGATGGTATTCCTAGCATTATCTGTTTTTTAATCGTAACCCAGTCATCACAGTCTTCAGCATAGCTTGCGACAAAGTCAACCTGCTCTTTTATTCTGTCGTTAATTTGCACTTGTGCCCTTTTCATACACAATATATCTTCCACGTGTAATTGCTTTAACATATATTTTTTCTTTTTGTGTGAATAAAAGAGCACCATTGTGATACCATACAATTCCTTCGACATCATTTAGCGAAGTCTTTCTAGCCTCTTTCGATAACTCATCAAAAAATCTCTCTACGTTCTCTATTACATCTCCGGTATCATCAACTATAGAAAATTTATTGATAGCATTACTGGCAATATCTTTAAGTGCTTTATTACCAACTTCAGTAAGCTCTCCCGGGTTAAATCCAAGAAGAACAAGCTGTCTATAGATGCTGCTATCTGAAAATGTTTTTCCTCTTGCTGACCCTAGCATTATTCCTGTTGTATTTTTTGCTGCCTTCACCTCCCAGTTTGATCCGCCTATTATTACATCAAATGAAGCGTTACCGACTGTTACACTAGAATCGTTAAACAAAAATGGAATAATCAATTCACCGGCACCTGTCTGGCTCCCTCCTCTTCTTGTCGATCTATACTCAGCAAGAGGTAACAGCTCATCAGGAACTATAACTCTCTCACCAGGTGTAGCTGAAAAGAGAACATTATTTACGTCGGCGTGGATCTGTGACAAAATCTCCATTGTAACTACTTGCAAGTTTTTTGGTATGGCATTTTTCATCACCTCTCTCACTCTTTCTGCATTTGTATCATCTAGCCTAAGCATAAACGATTCAAATCCAGACTCTGGTGTAAATCTATCAACCTTGAGATCATCTCTAATATATCTTATGATAGAACCTATCTGTGAATCAGACAGATCAAATGCATCATCTCCTATTTTAACAATTGCCTCTCTAATAATCGATCTCACTTTTAGTTCTGACATAGTTGACATCATTGATTGATTGACATACTTGATAGCCTTTTCAGACTCCTCGGAAGGCAAATATCTTGGAAGGTATTCCTCAAATTCATCCAGTGCCTGCTGTAATATTTTATCGCCTGATTTTACCATATAATCAACAAGTGATTCAAACGATTCAATTTTAAACTTATCGACGTCATTGAGGCCTATTAGCGGTAGATAAAGATCAGGATCTCTAATTCTTTCAACTTCCTCGCCATTAATCTTTTCTGTATACCCGCCTGGCCATTGCAGTGTTACTTTTATATTCTCATCAGGTGTTGTCCTGCTTCTGCCTGCAATATTTGCCAATAAAGACAGCATTAAGTTTCTATATACACCTTTGACCTTTCCCTGGTATCCACCCCTTAGCTCCCACCAAGTATCTCCGGCGTGTTCCGGTCTTTCTGGAACAAGATCAATTTGAAATAATTCATTCTGTTGCGGCTGTGTGCTGCTATCTGCATCTGGATCGCGTATCATAATACTGACCATGCTGCCGGCGATGACTATATTAGAAACTCCCTGTACTAATTCTTTTTGTAGATATTGTGAGCTATTTAACATGGCTTCAAGTGTATCTTTTATAACATTATCCTTTCTCTTTCCCTTCCTGGCTTGTTTCATTATTACGACATCGTCAACATACTTGCTAATCATATCATCTGTAATAACAGCCAAAAGATCAACATCTCCTAAAACATCTGCATCAGTTCCTGTGCTTCCAAGCAAGCTATTTCCAGTTTCACTCTTTTCAATATTTAGATCAATATCTAAAGGATCTAAAATATTCTTTTTTAATGATGTAATTAATCTATTTGCCTGATCTCTAGATAGCTTTTCCTGTGATGTTATGACAACCTTTTTTTTCTTACCGTCACTATCAACTATAGATTTTTTAAATGCCTTTCCACCCTCTGAAAGAGTGTTTTTAAACATTCTTATGGCTTCAAGTAGAGCTTCTTCCTCATCATTAGATAGCCTTAGCTCTTCATCATCATTCTCGGGATAGTCAATTGAAAGAACTTCTCCCCTAGACGGATACCTGAACAGAGTTACAAGCCTGTGGACAGGTGTAAACATTCCTGTCAGCTTAACAGAAACCCTCTCTCCCCTTTCTCCTGGCATCCTTAAGACAACACCCTCAACTGCTTTTTTAAAGAGCGGCATCTGTTCAACTCGTGAAATTGCTGCATCTAGTTTTGTTGCCCACGCTGTATCGACTATATCACCTATCTCACCGCTTTCAACATTCTTTACCCTTATGGCATTATTCTTTAGTGCTGCCTGTATTTTATTGACCTCATTTGCAAGATCAGTTGTAATATTATCATTCGTGGCAAGTGTGAATTCTAGCGTTTCAAAGAAATAATATCCTAGCTTTTGTATAATTTTTTCAAGATCAACAATAGCTGCAACAACATGTGTAGTCGCCATCTTATCAATTTTCTGAAATGTCTTCCAGTGAACAGGATCCATCTCTCTACTTGTAATTCTTTTTTCTATAAACTTTCCTGATCCTGCGTGAAATTTATCTAAAAGTCTGTGTATCGCTCTTGTCTTGACATTATCTGGCATGCTATCTAGATCAGGCGCATAATTGTTAAGATAATCTTTCATGACTAGAGTCGCATATTCACCAACAGTCTTAGGAGGATGATCAAATCTTTTTAACAGTGAGTCAATTTCACCCTTGAGCTCATTTATCTGGCTTATTATCTCAGCTGCTGACTGGTTTGTCTGCTCTAGTTTTGGAACAACGCCAATAGACCAGTCTCTACCAGACTGATCTTGTATCTCAACATCGTCATCAACAAAGAGGGCATCGTATATGTCTGAATTTAATTCCACATTATCATATGGTGTGGCAGGCCTTATGAACCTAAAGTGATTTTCAGTGTATGGGATCGTGTTTGGGTTTATCGGTGTTAGTATCTGGCCCTCAACTACAACCATCCCGTTCTGGAATAGCTCCCTTACTTTATTGATGTCTAGCTTTTTAATATACTCATTTAAAACATCATATCCGGAGCCAAACGCATCCTTTGTTTTCTCTCCCCACGTTTGAATATTTCTAATATCCTCTCTTCCTTTTCCTCCTTTCTCAAGTGTTGTAACCCTAGGACCCTTACCAAATAATCTTATCTCGCCGTCGTCTAGAACAGTAAACGTAAAATTTTGACCGTCCATCTTCTCCTCAATATGATCAGCTCTTCCCCCAAGAACATTCTCTATTAACTGCTTTAGGCTATCAAATGTTAGATTCATATCCTCTGTTAGTCCAGGAATATGTGACTCAGGAGTGACAGCTGCCTCCCTTATCGATTTTGATGCTATGAATCTAGACGCAGCTCTAAGAATTGTTGAATCAGTAATGACCGGTGTGCGAGATGACTCGCTAATTCTTTCCTCATCAGCAGTCACTATCTTAACAATTTCATTTTTTTCAGCATCACTTAAAACATCAGGAAGATATTTTTTAAATGATTTAATGTCACCGGACCCGACAAACCCTCGAACATCAGTTCCTCTAATTGTTATCATCTCTTCAGATGCATCTGGATGATAGTCTTTTAATAAATTAACAAGGCCTAGTACATCAGACATTCCTGACTTGAATGATATTTTTCCTTGATCAATTAGCTCATATACCTTCTCTCCGACAATAGAGTCTCCTCTTTCGGCACGCTTTTTCATTCCTAACAAAAAAGCATATGAGTTTATCTCATCATCTCCAGCATATACAGTTATACTATCTACTGTAGATAGATCTATCTTGTGATTACCGCCATCATATTCTGTCGTAAGATTTCCAATTGCAAGAGCTGAATTTCTTGACTGTGATGCCTCGCCTCTAGCCCTTGCTGTTTCGCTGTCAGATAGTCGAGAATATGCAAATCTATCAAGAACATTATGAACATTATTAATTGGAGATGTATTTTTTGCAGAAATCACATCAAGCTTATTAGGGTATTTATTCTGAAGTGCTTTTTCATATATGACAAACACAGCATCTTGAAGAGGTTCTGTGTATTGTCTATCGGAATCTCCAAATGTTCTGAACTTGGTCTTTAAGGGATTTCCTTTTTTATTAAGCTTTTGTCTTTGAATCCCGAAAAATGAGAGAACCTTATCGTTTTCACTTAGTGCAAGAAGCAACTTTGAAAAGTGACCAGTGTGAAATGGCTTAAATCCGCCGCCGTACAACCCTAATTTCATTTATTTTTTCCGCCTTGTGCGTTGCTAATCGTTGAATAAATATGCTCAATAACTCCTGAAAAATCGTGAATATGAACTGCAATATGCGACCTTACCATGTTTCCACTTACATATGCATCACACCACTTGCTATCATCGTCTTCCTTTTTTATATCAATCTTCAATATTTCATCAATTGAAACAGGTGTATAATCCCATATGTCAGAGCTGACATTTAGTCTACCGCCTCTTACTTTTTCTGCATCATGAACATGACCATGAATTAAAATGTCAAACTTGTCAAAAAGAGATTCAGGAATTGGGTGGTGTTGCACTAGTGCTTTTCTTCCATCTGGCATATCATACTTCACTAGCCTATGATACTCATCAAATCCTGCCTCTAGCATTCTTCGCTTAGGCTGATCATGATTTCCCCTTATGAGTACTTTATAGCCATTCAGCCTGTGCACTATTTTTTTTGGATCGTCATATCCCCTAAGAAAGGCATCCCCCACCAAAAAAATCTTGTCGTCATTTGACACAACACTATTCCAATTTTTAATCAATGATTCATTCATGTGATCAACGTCCGTGTACGGACGATTACAGTATTTTATAATATTCCTATGCCCAAAGTGCGTGTCGGACGTAAAGAAATCCACTATCTTTCACCACTAATTTTAAAAATTTCTTTCACAATATTACTAACATTGTCGTTTAACTTTTCAAGACCTTTGTATTTTTCTGTG